>Ga0129317_1000015_pt1 | contig 288342 bp, 256 predicted proteins | sample Cm1ome_FD_94430 | JGI IMG/M metagenome (GOLD analysis project Ga0129317, IMG submission 94430) | Eastern black-and-white colobus group fecal microbial communities from Wisconsin, USA - Cm1105 metagenome | ecosystem: Host-associated > Mammals > Digestive system > Large intestine > Fecal...
AAGGGTGCTGTAAATCAAGCCAATATTAATGCACAGGAATTGCAGAGCATTAAGGTTTATATACCTGATATTGGGCTGCAAAAGAAATTTATAGAGATGAAAGATCAAGTCGACAAATCAAAATTTTATTGAATGGTAACAGCTCTACCACACTAATTCAATCAATCCCAAAACATATTAAACAGTCTCTGTTGTGAATATGCTATAATCAATATGAGTTTTAAGTATTGTTTTCGGAGTTGATTATGATAACGAACTTTGATTACCTGAAAGAGGAAGCCAGATTCTCGGCATTTGCTGATGTAGCTGTTTCTGCAGAGAAAATAGTTCTTCTTGATCCTGAGGCTTGTATCATGAATTGCCGCAGGACGATGGAGTTCGCCATAAAATGGATGTATTCAGTAGATGATGCACTTGAGAAGCCATATCAAGATAATCTGCAGAGCCTTATGAGTGAGGAAGAATTCAGGCAGATAGTCGGAAAAGATTTATTAAAAAGAATGGAATATATCCGTAAGACAGGGAATAATGCCGCTCACGCCGGAAAGAAGCTGGGACGTGACGAGGCATTTTTGTGCCTTGAAAATCTTTTTATATTTCTTGATTTCATAGCTTATTGCTATTCAGACAACTATACCGAGCGCAGCTTTGATGAAGGAATAATCAATGCAAGAATAGAAAGAGCCAAGAAATCAGGTAAATCAAAAGCTGAAAATGAATCAGCAAAAGCTGAACTTGAGAAGAAACAAGCTGAAATAGAAAAAACGCAGCTTGATCTTCAGAAGCTTATTGATGAAAATGCAAGACTTAAAGATGAGCTTTCTGCAAAGAGAGCTGAGCAACAGCCGGGGTATGTTCAGAAGCCTTTGGATTTTTCTGAATATAAGACAAGAAAGCTCTATATTGATTCAATGCTCATTGATGCCGGTTGGACTCTTAATAAGGACTGGTTCAATGAATTTGAGCTTTCAGGAATGCCGAATCAATCAGGTACCGGATATGCAGACTATGTTTTGTTTGATGATTCACACAGACCGCTTGCAGTTATTGAAGCAAAAAGAACATGTGCTGATGTTGCAGTAGGCAGACAGCAGGCGAAGCTTTATGCGGATATATTAGAACAGAAATATAAAAGAAGGCCGGTCATCTTCCTTACAAATGGCTTTGAGACTCGTATTATTGACGGACAGTATCCTGAGAGAAAATGTTCGGTGATATATTCCAAACGTGACTTAGAAAAACTGTTTAATTTAAGGACGATGAGGACCGGACTTAAAAATGTCAGTGTAGATAAAAATATTGCAGGAAGATATTATCAGGAATCAGCAATCAAAGCAGTATGTGACAGTTTTGATTCGAAAAATCGCCGTAAGGCACTTCTTGTCATGGCTACCGGTTCCGGTAAAACGAGAACTGTTATTGCATTATGCGATATTTTATTAAATGCCGGCTGGGTTAAGAACATATTGTTTTTAGCTGACAGGACGTCACTTGTGGTTCAGGCAAAAAGAAATTTTGTCAATCTTATGCCAAATCTTTCCTGCACTAATATCAGTGAAGAAAAAGATAATTATAATGCGCACTGCGTCTTTTCAACATATCAGACAATGATCAGATGTATTGATACTGTTAAAGATGACGATGGAAAGATTTTTTCAAGCGGACATTTTGATCTGATCATATGTGATGAGGCACACAGATCTATTTACAATAAATACAGAGATATTTTTGATTATTTTGATGCTCCGCTTGTTGGACTTACAGCTACTCCTAAAGATGAGATAGACAAGAATACCTATGAGGTATTTGAGCTTGAAAATGGTGTACCAACATACGGCTATGATCTTGCTCAGGCAGTAAAAGACGGCTATTTGGTAGATTATTTATCTGTTGAGACAAAACTTAAGTTTATAGAAAACGGAATCGTTTATGATGAGCTTTCAGAGACAGATAAAGAACAGTATGAAAAAACTTTTGCATATGATGACAATATTCCTGAATCTATAAGCTCATCAGCACTTAACACCTGGATATTTAATGAAGATACAATTAAGCAGGTGCTGCATACTGTTATGGATAATAGTATAAAGATAGATTATGGACAGAAGATAGGAAAAACCATTATTTTCGCGAAAAATCACAATCATGCAAATAAGATTCTTGAGATATTCAATAAGGAATATCCTCATTTAAACGGTTTTGCCACTGTCGTTGATAATCAGACAAAGTATGCACAGAGTGTGATAGATGAGTTTTCAAATCCAAAGAAGCTTCCGCAGATAGTTGTATCAGTTGATATGCTGGATACCGGTATTGATGTTCCGGAAGTTCTGAACCTTGTATTCTTCAAAAAGGTTATGAGTAAAGCAAAGTTCTGGCAGATGATCGGAAGAGGAACCAGACTTTGTACAGGGCTTATTGACGGAGCGGATAAGGACAAGTTCTATATCTTTGATTTCTGCGGAAATTTTGAATTCTTTAGACTTAATAAAGGCAAAGCCAGTGCAAATTCTTTAGCATTGCAGGGAGCACTATTTGGACTTAAGTTTGATATCGCTTATAAATTACAGAGCATAGAATATCAGACCGAAATGCTTAAGGACCTAAGAAAAAGACTGGTTGCAGAGCTCATTGAAAAGGTCAGAGAGTTGCCAAAGCCTGAGGACAGCTTTGCGGTAAGACAGCATTTAAAGTATGTTGAGCTGTATTCTGTTGAAAACAGCTATCAGACAATAAATTTTGAAGATACGCTGATTATAAGAGAAGAGCTTGCTCCGCTTATTCTTCCTGACAGTGAGGATGTGGATGCTCTCAGGTTTGATGCGCTTATTTATACACTTGAGCTTGCCGAACTTGCAGGAAAGCCATATAGAAGAGGTAAAACTGATCTTAGGAAAAGAGTTGAAGGCATCGCAAGTGTTGCAAATATTCCTGAGATACAGGCACAATCGGAGCTTATAAACAATATACTTAATACAGATCTTATTGAAAGAGCGGATATAGGTGATTTTGAGCATATAAGAGAATGCTTAAGAGATCTTATGAAGTTCATAGAGAAGAATCCTGGTTATATTTATATTACAAACTTTGATGATGAAATTCTTTCTTTAGATTGGAATGAATCAGAGCTTGAAAATGATGATCTCAAAAACTATAAGGCTAAAGCTGAGTTTTATATAAGACAGCATCAGGATAATATTTCTATAGCAAAGCTTAAGATGAATAAACCGCTTACCGATGGAGATATGGAAAATCTTGAAAGGATACTTTGGAGCGAGGTCGGTTCAAAGGATGACTATGAACAGGAAATAGGAAGTATTCCGCTCGGAGAGTTTGTTAGAAGCATTGTCGGACTTGATATGAATGCAGCCAAGGAAGCATTTTCAGAATATTTATCTGACACAAGCTTAGATAGCAGACAGATATATTTTGTCAATCAGATCGTAGAGTATATTGTTCATAACGGAATGCTTAAAGACAGAAGCGTCCTGCGTGAAACTCCGTTCACTGACAGAGGAAGCATTGTCGAGATATTTGAGAGCCGCATGGATGTCTTTGAAGGAATAATGAACACTATTAATGAAATAAATGCAAATGCAGCTTAAAAGCAACTCTTATTAATAAGGTTGAATAAAAGGTTTTATATATGCGTGATTTAGCCAAAAAAGAATCCGAGTAAATATAATAGAGAGGTAATATTTAGTGAACAAAGATCCGTTTAAGGAATATATGACAGAATCTGAACCCGGGAAGCGTGATAAAGGTTATGCCTGGAATACCGCAATCGGCCTGCAGGATGTTGACGGATTGAAAACATCAGAGTATTTGATTCATACTGCAGTAAGAAATATTGAAGGCGAAATCACTTTTGAAGAGGCTAATGCCCTTTTACAAACTTACTACGAAGAGAATCCTGCTGAAGATACGGAAAACCGCACAGAGGAAGCTGATAAAGTATCAATCAGGATAGCCGAGCTTTTGTCTGAACGCGCATTCAGCTTTACACCGAATGAGTATATAGCGATTCACAGAAAGCTGTTCACAGGCATTTATCCTCATGCCGGAAGCATTAGAGAATATAATATTACTAAAAAAGAATGGGTGTTGGATGGCGCGACAGTGATCTATGGCAGTGCTTCAGAGTTGAGAGCTACATTAGATTATGATTTCTCGCAGGAAAAAAACTTCTCATATAACAATCTTTCAATGGATGAGATTATTCATCATTTGGCGGTATTTATAGCCGGGCTCTGGCAGATACATCTGTTTTGTGAAGGTAATACCAGAACTACGGCAGTATTTTTTATCAAATATCTCCGAACCTTAGGATTTGAAACTACAAATGACATTTTTGCTGAAAATGCATGGTATTTTCGTAATTCATTAGTCAGAGCTAATTATAATGACTTGAAAACCGGCATTCATAAAACTACAGAGTATCTTGAGCTGTTCCTAAGAAACCTTATTCTTGATGAGAAGCATACGCTAAGTAATCGTAAGATGCATATAAGCGAGATCCTGAAATAGACTACAAGCTGTTGAAGAATATATTTTAGAAAACAGGAGCAATAACATGTCAGAGCTTGAAAGATTTTTGAATTTAATTATAGGAAATTTCAACAATAAGGAGCAGTTTATTAGGATGCAGAAGGAAGGAAAGGTATTTCCTTATGCAGAGCATGTCAATACTGTCTGCAACGATAAGATAAAGGGACTTCCTGATGGCTTTAAAGGGAAATTTCTTGTAGAAGAAAGCTATTATGAAACGAACGGCAATAAGCATGCATCTTCGCATCTTTTCCTTTTCACAAAGGAAAGTGACGGTGTGCTGCTTACTTCTTATGATATTCCGGAAGGTGAGGATAAGAATGCATTTACCTATGCTTCTATGAAAGAAGTCGATTATTCCGAGCTTAAAGTATCTGCAAAGTTTACACCTGCGCTTTATCATGAAAAGGATGGCGTATGGGAAGGCGGCAGTGTAAGTCAGTTCACTCCGGTCATGCAGTTTAAATTATGTGAGAAGTTCTCTGAAGAGTGTCTTGAGGTTTCAGAAAGCATGGAGGTGAACGGAAAGAGAACCTTCGGCTATGACGATCCGATTATTTATAAGAGAGTAAAATAAATAATGCAGGTCTTTTGCACATCAATGACAAAAGCCTGCATTATAAATGGAAGAGAAATTTTTAAAGCATGTATACGATGATATAAGCTAATATTGAACCCGGAAGGCACACGAAGGCACCGAAGAAAAGGTCGCTTACAGTGTGTCTTTTTAATTTGACCGATGACCATGCTGTAAACAGTGCCGTGATAACTGATACAGGCAGTGCATGGATCCCGAGGTAGTAAACAGCAAGTGTAAGAGGACCTACGGTACTGCAGGCATGACCGCTTGCCTTTATGTGCAGAAGCTTATTAAATACTACAAGGAACAGTGCTGACATCAGGTAGGTGACACAGATAAACTTTAGACCGTTTGAAGTCTGTGTACCGAGACTGTAGATAACTGCAGAAATATATCCCAATATTGTAAAAACAAATGCCAGAGCGCGCTGCCCATCGCGGCCTTTTTCACGTATCTTTGGAATTATGTGTGATACTGGATACGCAAGTACAGGAACTATACCGAAGAATGTTACTGAGATCAAGAGCTCCGAAAGACTGTTAAATACGCCGGTATTATGCGCAAAAAGCAGTATGAGCAGCGCTGAAATTATGATCGGAGGAATAGTGAGTACTCGGATCACTTTTGCAATGATCTCCGATATAGGTTTTCTTTCGGTTTTGTGTCTGGAGCTCTCAATGAGAGATTTAAGGTATATATCTGTATTTGCATTTATGTTAATGTTCTGATCAATTGCGTTCATATCATACCTCCTGTTTATTGAAGATAAGATAACACGATGTTTAAAAACATACAATAGGTTTTTGAAAAACCGATGTCGGGATGATACAAACGACGTCCTGGTGTAACATGATATGATCAGAAACCAAGTACGATTCCTACTACTGCACAAATACCGATGAAGCATATAGGATGCCAGTTTTTGGTGTATTTAAATTTGTTGCTGAGAAACCAGATTATAAGGGCTAATATAACAGCCTTCCACTTGATGCCGAGTGTACCTGTTCCTGAGAACATTACCTCAATAACTATTGAGAGACCGGCTGAACCGATAAGTCCGGTTGAAGCAGGACGAAGACCGTAAAATGCGCTGTCAACATATTTGTTTTCTCTGAACTTTGTCAGGAAGGAAGCTATGATAAGGATAATGATTATGGCCGGAGCTACCTCACCTAAGGTTGCAATGATTCCACCGAGGATACCGCCGACAGAAAAGCCTACATAGGTTGCCATATTAATGCCTATAGGACCCGGAGTAGATTCGGATACCGCAAGCATATTCATAAGGTCGGCATAGCTGAACCAGCCTGTGTTTTCTCCTAAGTGAGCAAGGAACGGCAGAGTTGCCATACCGCCGCCTATAGAGAAAAGTCCGATCTTAAAAAACTCATATATGAGGCGAAGATATATGTTCATCATGCTCTTACCTCCTTAAGCTTAATAAGCATTCCGACAACAGCGGCTATAATAATGAATATAACCGGTGATACATTTAAAAAGTATCCGGCAAGAATGATGGCTACGAATATGACAGCGGTTATCTTATCGATAACAGATCTCTTGGCAAGCTTCATAACGGAGTTGAAAATGAGAACGCAAACAGCTACCTGAATGCCTGCGAAAGCGCTTTTTACTATAGGCATTTCAGAATAACGCTGAATTATGTTTGCAAGAAATGTTATTATTATAAGTGAAGGAAAAACAACACCGAGTGTCGCAATTATGCCGCCTATCGGTCCTGCGATGCTGTTTCCTATAAATGTTGCTGTATTAACGGCTATGATACCGGGTGTGCACTGACCTATGGCATAGTAATCAGCTAATTCATCCTCGGTTGTCCAATGCTTATTTTCGATGATCTCGCGCTGAAGCATCGGAAGCATTGCCATACCGCCTCCGAACGTCATAACGCCGATCTTGGCAAAGGTCAAAAAAAGTTCTGCGTATTTCTTCATATCCCCCTCCGAAAAAGTATTGTGGAAGAATCGGAGATAACCTCACTATAAAAAAATTAGTCGGCCGATTTTCAAATGTTATTATAATCACTTGATATTATCATTTCAATCGGATAAAATAACTTCGCTATCACAATTATTTGCTAACAAACTTTTGTATGAAAATAAATACGCATATGAAAGTAAGAGGGGTATTATGGGCTACAGATCAATGCGCCGCATAAATATAGTAGGACATCAGAATCCTGATACGGATTCTATTTGTTCAGCAATTGCATATACATGGCTTAAAAACGGCGGAAAGCTTTGCGGGAATTATGAAGCACGCCGTGCAGGAAACATTAACAGAGAAACAGCCTTCGTGCTTAACTATTTCGGGATGGATGCACCGAGACTCTGCACAGATCTAAGTCCGCAGATCAAGGATATAGATATCAGAGAGCAGGCAGGTATCGATGGTGAGACGAGCATTCGTGATGCCTGGAGCCTCATGCGTACAGATGAGATAGATACGCTCTGCATTACAAACGAAGATAACGAGCTTCAGGGTCTTATTACCATTAAGGATATAGCAAATTCCAACATGGAGCTTTTTGATACCTCGGTTTTATCGGCAGCTGATACAAGCTATGCCAATATCCTTAAAACTCTTGATGCCAAGCTCATCGCAGGAGATGAGAATTCACGCATTTCAAAGGGCAGCATCTGCATAGGTACAAGTCCGGAGATCATGGAAGAGATAATAAAGGAAGGCGATGTAGTTCTCGGTACCAATAAGTATGAAACACAGCTTTGTGCCATTGAAATGGGAGCGAAGCTGATAGTGGTATGCTGCGGAGCACCTGTAACCAGGACTATGCTTGCATATGCCAAGGAAAAGGGCTGTGACATCATGGTTTCTCCTTATGAGACCTATGCGGCGGCAAGACTTATAACAACAGCGATTCCTGTTCGTCATCTTATGATGACAGAGGATCTTATTAAGTTCAGTGTCAATACTCCTATAGAGGATGCCAGCAAGGTCATGGCCAAGGTTCGTTTCAGATATTTCCCTATCCTTGACAGAGACGGAAAATACTGCGGAGTAGTCAGCAGAAGAAACCTTCTTAATCTGCACAGAAAGCAGGTAATATTAGTCGATCATAATGAACGCATACAGGCGGTAGACGGACTTGATCAGGCAGAGATACTTGAGATAATCGATCATCACAGAATCGGAAGCATTGAGACTTCCGGCCCTGTATATTTCAGAAATGAGGCAGTGGGATGCACGGCTACTATCATTTACAGAATGTACAATGAGCAGGGACTGGTGCCTTCCAAAGAGATTGCAGGACTTCTGCTTTCTGCCATACTTTCAGATACACTTATGTTCCGTTCGCCGACATCTACAATGTTGGATGAATTTACGGCAAATGAGCTTGCAAAGATATCCGGTATAGACATTCCTTCTTATGCAGAGCAGATGTTTGAAGCAGGAGCGGATCTTTCCGGAAGAGATGCCGAGGATGTATTCAGCTCTGATTTCAAGACCTTCAGCAGCGGAGATATTAAGTTCGGAGCAGGTCAGTCTATATACATGACTGATAATTCCAGACATGCCGCAGAGGAACTTGTAGGTCCTTATCTGTCGGAGGCCTGCCGCAAGGAGAACGTTCCGCTTGTTTTCTATATGTTTACAGATATGAAGTCTCAGAGCACAGACCTTATGTTCTTTGGTAAACATGCAGAGGAGATAGTAAAGGACGCGTTCGGAGTTGAGCCACAGGACGGTATTGCGGTGCTTCCGGGAGTAGTGAGCCGTAAAAAACAGCTCATCCCGCCGCTTCTTGCAGCTATTCAGGCAAGACAGGACTGATGAAGATATAATAATGTAAGCACTTAAGCACAGTTTTGATAAAGTTCAATGCTGTGCTTTTTTGTTACCTTGTTAATATAAAAAAATTAACTTATAATATTTATTCATGGACAAAATTAAGCAAATAATAAGAGACAACAGGTATTTACTGCTGCTTTTATATCTTCCGATATATCTTGCGGCATTTTTTATCATCGACAATTTGGACGTGCCGCATTTTATAATCAGATGCGGCATTGACAGCTGTATACCGTTTTGCGAATATTTCATAATTCCGTATGCATTGTGGTTTGTATGGTTTCCTGGAGTAGTCGTATTTTTTATGTGGCATGCACTGCGTCCATACATAAAAAATGACAGCTCTGAGGATACGATAAGGCAGTCAAGGCTTGCAAAAGAGGATTTTATAAAGCTTTGTCTGGTAATGTTTTCCTCAATGACATTAAGCCTTATATTTTACATCATTTTCCCAAACGGCATAGATTTGAGAGAACCGATAGACAAAGGCAATCTCTGTGCAAAAGCAGTGGAGCTTATTAGAGCTGCTGATACTCCGTATGGAGTGTGTCCGTCCATTCACGTTGCAACGATAATTGCGGAAGCCTTGGTTATAAAGGACAGTAAGCTCAAGTCACTTACACCGGGATTAAAAATTACAGCATATATAATAACTCTGCTTATAGCTTATTCCACTATGGCGGTTAAACAGCACAGTATTATCGATGTTATATCGGGAACCTTGCTTGCGGCAGTGTTATATTATTTATACATTTTAAAGGGCAGCAGAAACGAAAGACATTAAAATGAGCAAACAGTTTATAAAAATAAGAGGTGCCTCGGAGCATAATCTTAAAAACATTGATCTGGATATACCGAGAGATGAGCTGGTAGTTCTTACCGGCTTATCAGGCTCTGGTAAATCCTCGCTCGCATTTGATACTATATATGCCGAGGGTCAGAGGCGATATATGGAGTCATTAAGCTCCTATGCAAGGCAGTTCCTCGGTCAGATGGAAAAGCCTAAGGTCCAGAGCATTGAGGGACTTTCTCCGGCCATAAGCATTGACCAGAAATCGACTAACCATAACCCTCGTTCAACAGTAGGAACAGTTACGGAGATATATGATTATCTCAGACTTTTGTATGCAAGGATCGGTATTCCGCACTGTCCGAAATGCGGCAGAGAGATAAAGCGCCAGACTGTTGATGAAATGACTGACAGTATTATGGCATTGCCGGAAAGAAGTAAGATCATCCTTATGGCTCCGGTCGTAAGAGGCAAAAAGGGTGAGCATGTCAAGCTGATCGAGTCAATCAGACGTTCAGGCTATGTTCGTGTACGTATTGACGGCAATATGTATGAGCTCAGTGAAGAGATAAGTCTTGATAAGAATCTGAAGCACAGCATAGATGTTGTGGTGGACAGACTTATCATAAAGGAAGGTATAGAGCAGAGACTCACAGATTCTATTGAAAATGCTTTAAAGCTTGCAGATGGTTTGCTCACAGTGGATGTTATTAATGCGGACAACACGGAAACATTGACATTTTCACAAAATTACGCCTGCCCTGACTGCGGCATAAGTATAGAAGAAATTGAGCCGAGATCATTTTCCTTTAACAATCCTTTCGGAGCCTGCCCGGAATGCTTCGGACTCGGCTATAAAATGGAATTTTCAGTTGATCTTATGATACCTGACAGAACCCTTTCGCTTAATCAGGGGGTATTTCAGGTGACCGGCTGGCAGTCAAGCGGAAAGCCTGATTCCTATGCACATGCGCTCCTGGAGCAGCTTTCAAAGGAATACGGCTTCAGCCTTGATACTCCGTTCAATCAGCTTCCGGAGGATATCAGGCACATGCTCCTATACGGCACGGGCGGACGTAAGATCAAGGTGCATTATAAGAGCAAATACAGCGGCGGCACCTCCTATGAGGTTGCATTCGAGGGTCTTATTGAGAATGTTAAGCGCCGCTACAAGGAATGCTGGTCTCAGGAGCAGAAGGCTGCCTATGAGGAATATATGCAGCACGATATCTGCCCTGTTTGTAAAGGCCAGAGACTTAAAGCTACTGCGCTTGCAGTCACAATAGGCGACAAGAATATCTTTGAGCTCACTTCCTTATCTATAACGAAGATAAGACGCTTTATAGCAGAGCTTAAGCTTACTGATTTTCAGAAGCAGGTAGGCTCGGAGATACTTAAGGAAATAAAGGCAAGACTTGACTTCCTTATTAATGTCGGACTTGATTATCTTACGCTTGCAAGAGCTGCGGCTACGCTTTCAGGCGGTGAGGCGCAGAGAATAAGGCTTGCAACGCAGATAGGCTCAGGTCTTGTAGGAGTTGCTTATATTTTGGATGAGCCGTCAATAGGACTTCATCAAAGAGATAATGATAAGCTTCTGGCAACTCTTATAAAGCTGAGAGACTTAGGCAATTCCGTCATAGTCGTTGAGCATGACGAGGATACCATGAGAGCAGCAGATTTTATTGCCGATATAGGTCCGGGAGCCGGAGAGCACGGCGGAAGAGTCGTTGCGGCAGGTACATTGCAGGATATACTCGATTGCCCTGAGTCAATAACGGGACAGTATCTCTCAGGTAAAAAGTCTATAGAGGTTCCTAAAACAAGAAAGGAGCCAAAGGGCTTTATAACCATAAAGGATGCTTACGAGAATAATCTAAAGCACATAGATGTAAATATCCCACTCGGAGTATTTACCTGTGTGACCGGTGTATCCGGAAGCGGAAAGTCATCTCTTGTAAATGAGATACTTTATAAGGATCTTGCGAGAACGCTTAACAGGGCAAAGGTGATACCCGGAAAGCATGGCAGCATTGAAGGGGTAGAGCAGCTTGATAAGGTCATATGCATAGATCAGGCCCCTATAGGAAGAACTCCGAGATCAAATCCTGCGACCTATACCGGAGTATTCGATATGATCAGAGATCTGTTTGCGGCCACTCAGGATGCCAAGATGAAGGGCTATTCAAAGGGAAGGTTCTCATTTAACGTTAAAGGCGGACGCTGCGAAGCCTGCAGCGGTGACGGTATCATAAAGATAGAAATGCATTTTCTTCCTGATGTATATGTGCCGTGCGAGGTCTGCGGCGGTAAAAGATATAACAGAGAGACTCTTGAGGTTAAGTACAAGGGAAAGAGCATTTATGATGTGCTTAACATGACAGTCGAAGAAGCTCTTGAGTTCTTTAAGAATGTTCCGTCGATCGAAAGAAAGATACAGACACTTTATGACGTCGGCCTTTCTTATCTGAGACTCGGACAGTCGAGCACTGAGCTTTCGGGAGGCGAGGCACAGAGGATCAAGCTTGCGACTGAGCTTTCAAGAAGAGGTACCGGGAAGACTATTTATATACTTGATGAGCCTACAACGGGACTGCATTTCGATGATGTAAATAAGCTAGTAAAGATGCTCTTAAGATTAAGGGAAAACGGCAATACAGTCGTTGTTATCGAGCACAATCTTGATGTTATCAAGGTTGCCGATTATATTATAGATATGGGACCTGAGGGCGGCGATGGAGGCGGAACAGTCATCGCCGAAGGAACGCCGGAGAAGATATGCGGTCATGCAGAAAGCTACACCGGCAAATATCTGAAGCCGTATCTTGAGAAAGGAAAATGACATGATTTTTAAGAATATAAAGCTTATTGATAAGGATTTTAATGTTAAGAAGGATATGTATGTCCGCACAGAGGGAGCATTCATTACCTATGTAGGAGATAAGGCTCCTGAAAATGCTTCCGGCGAAGAGATTTATGACGGAAATAACAAGCTTCTCATGCCTTCTTTTTACAACACTCACTGCCATGTGCCTATGACCTATTTAAGAGGCTACGGCGAGGGACTGCCACTTCAGAGATGGCTTAACGAGAAGATATTCCCGTTTGAGGATAAGCTTGACGGAGAGGCTGTTTACTGGAGTACTAAGCTCGGTGCTTTAGAGCTTATAGCATCAGGCTCAGCATCCATCAGTGATATGTATTTCTTTATCGGCGATATGGCAAGGGCTCTTGATGAATGCGGTATGAAGGCAAATATCTGTCACGGCATTTCATCCTTTGATCCTGAGCAGAAGCTTTCTGAGCTCAAGGGCTATAAGGATACGGTTGAGCTTGATAAGCTTATCAAAAGCGGCGCCTTCGGCGGAGAAAAGGGAAGCGGAAAAGGCAGCAGGATAATGGTTGATATGGGTCTTCATGCCGAGTATACCTCTACAGAGGGTCTTGTGCGTCAGGTGGCTGAGGCAGCAGGAAAGCTTGGAATGGACGTTCACACACATATTTCGGAGACCGTTTCGGAGCATGCAGAATGTAAGCAGCGTCACAACGGAATGACTCCTGTTAAATATTTTAATGAATGCGGACTTTTCAAAAATGTTGTAAAGGCTGCACACTGTGTTTATATTGAGCCTGAGGATATGGATATTATGAAGGCAGCAGGTGCTTACGCTATACACAATCCTTCAAGCAACCTTAAGTTAGGAAGCGGTATCGCTCCGGTAAAGACATTTATGGAAAAGGGACTTAATGTCGGAATAGGAACCGACGGAGCATCCAGCAATAATAACCTCAACATGATGGAAGAGATCCACATGGCGGCTATGATAGCAAGAGGATCTACACTTGATGCCAATGCTGTTTCTGATGCAGCTATGCTTAAGGCAGCATCATTAACAGGTGCTTTGAGCCAGGGAAGAGCTGACTGCGGAAGGATAGAAGAGGGCTGCAGAGCCGATCTTATCGTTATCGACCTTGACAGACCGCATTTAAGACCGGATTACGATACCAGTGCCAATGTAGTATTTTCAGCACAGAGCTCAGATATCGTGCTCAACATGATAGACGGTAAAGTGGTTTATAAGAATGGCGAATACCTTACTATAGATAAGGAAAAGGTTATTGCCGAGACTGAAGCTCATTTTGATAAGATACTTGCACAGCTGTAAATAGCTTATCGGCCTTTTTAGGGCGTTTTGTCAAATTCATCTGATTATATGTAGTACATGTATACATTTGCCTTCGGATAAATGTTTTGCAAGCATTTTGCTTTTGCAAATTTTTATCATAAATGTTAAAATCTTATCATAGGAGGAAAAGGCAGATGTTCAAAAAGGGCGATTATGTAGTTAAAGCAAACACCGGAATATGTATTGTAGACGACATTATTATGAAGCAGCTCTCGGAGAGTTTTCCGACTAAGGAGTACTATGTACTTATACCGCTGAATGACGAAAAGGCTAAATTATTCGTTCCTACGGCATCTGATGCCTCAAATTTACGCATAGCGATGAATGAAGAGGCAGCATGGAATCTTATAAGAACTATTCCTGAGATTGAGATCAAATGGATAGAAAGTGACAGAACCAGAGAAAAAGAATATAAGGAAGTTATTAAATCGAACGATCCGGCATCGCTTGTAAGCATTATCAAGAATATTTATCTCAGGAACAAGGAACGTGAGGAGCAGGGCAAGAAAGTGACCTCCGTGGATGATAGATATTTTAAGCTTGCGGAAAGCACTCTTTACAGTGAGCTTGCACATGCTTTGGGCAAGGAACGTGCGGATATGAAAACTATCATTAATGACACTATAGAAGGCATCTTATAAATAGACAGGATCTATAGCTGTAATGATATAAAATTATTATTAATGGGGATAAGAAAATGGATATTTCAATAGCATCATCATTGAAGAAAATGTGGTCGCAGGCTGCACTCGGTATTCTTGAGTACGAGGCAGATGTTGTAAAGAGCTCGGATGAGCTTTTAGATGCATTCGAAGGAGCTATCGAAAAGCTTTCGGATGAATATTGCATGGACGATATCGCGAAGCTTCCGCATATTGAGGCAACAAGAAAGGCCTACAAGACATTAGGAAAGAATCCTTCCGAGTACAGAAATGCAGCAGAGGCTATGCTCAGACGTGTAGTTAAGAGCAGCGGTCTTTATCACATCAATAACATTGTTGAAGTCAACAATCTTATATCAATAAGCTCTGGCTATTCTATCGGATCATATGATCTTGATGAGGTCAAGGGACACGTAGTATATGACAGAGCCGAAGAGGATCTGCACTATGCGGGAATAGGAAAGAGCAGTGTTAATATCGGTTTCATTCCTACACTTCATGATGATGAAGGTGCATTCGGCAATGCTACTTCCGATTCACAGAGAGCTATGATAAAGGAAGGACACAGAAGGATAGCTTCCATCCTCTATTCATTTGACGGAACAGAAGGGCTTACCGAGTGGATGGATGAATTCGAAGCAGACCTTAAAAAATACTGCGGTGTAGGAGAAGTTACAAAGAGCATCGTAGAATAAATATGAAATCCAAAAACCTATGTGATATGATGTATGCATCAGTTCTTAAAGAACTGAATGTACATATACACATAGGTTTTATTTATAAATGAAATGAGGTGTAAGGATGAAGCTTTGCTACAATGAGGGCTGCGCCAAGGGCTGTTCGACACTTGCGGAGGATATAGAGCTTTGCGAAAAATATGGCTTTGATTTTATAGAGATAGATATAGATATGCTTAATGAATATCTTGTGGATCATACTATAGATGAGCTTTCGGATTGGTTTAAAGCACACAAGCTTAAACCATACGGCCTTGCAGCAGTGCACATTTATCAGGAGCTTTTCGGAGCAAAGGATACCGCGGAGAAGAATGAAGCTTTCTGTAAAAGGTTTGAGAATGCGCTTAAAAATGCAGCGGCTCTTGATGCAAGAAATATAATAATCGTACCTCCAATTAGTGATGGAGATATTTATTTAGGCTTTAAGGATGAGATAATCGATGATTGTGCCAATGCGCTTATGAATATTGCGGATATGGCTGCGGAATACGATGTCAGACTTGCCTTCGAGCCGGTTGGAGTCAAGAATTGTGCCGTGCGCAGTATAGCTGTTGCAAAGGATATTCTCTATATAGCATATAAAGAAAATCTTGGTTTAGCGCCGGATGCTTATAATCTTTATCTTAACGGCGGAAGCAATGACTTTTCCGATGTTGCAGCTCTTTCGGCAGATGAGATATTTGCGGTGCACATTATGAATGCGGACGATGTACCTGCAGCCGAGCGCGGACAGGATAAAAGAACGTTCCCTGACAGAGGTTTGGCTGTCAATGTTTCAGGCTTTTTAAATGCGCTTAAGGCTGTCGGCTATGACGGAATGGTCTCTGTGGAAACGTTCAGACCTGAATATTATGAAAAGGATAATGAATGGGTAATATCGGAGGCCTATAAGAGCCTTAAAAAAGTACTTACAGACAATAATTGTTTGTAATGACAAATCAGACATGATGCAGCCTTTACGGCTGCATCAGTTTTTGTTTTGCAAAGTCTATGAAACGTTTTACGGCAGGAGATGCATTTTCAAGAGAAGGAATGGCTATACCAAGCTTGATCGATGACGGAGGATCCACCGGAAGCTTTACAACGTCGCACTGATAGTTGAGCGTGATGAGATTATTCATAATACTCATGCCGAGCCCTTCTTCTATAAGGGCAAGAGCAGCAAAGTTTTCAAGGGTCGAGAAGCTGATCTTTGGCTGAACGTGGTGACGCTTTAAAAGATCGATAACGTCATCGTCTCGTCCCTGAGCAGGCATGATAAACGATTCCTTGACAACTTCCTTTATAGGATATGAGCTGTCATTTGCTCTCGGATGAGATTTAGGAAGCACGGCTACCATAGGATCATCTGCAAGAGGTATCCAGTCATAGCTCATATTTTTCTTATAGCTGAAGAAAACCAGATCAACAGTACGGTTATTCAGCCATTCTTCATTTTTCTGATGAATACCTTCCATCATATTGATTTTAATACCCGGATACTGGTGACAGAACTGATTGATAAGTCCCGGCAGCCAGTGAGAAGCAATAGAAGAGTAAGCTCCTATATTTATCACACCGACAGAAAGACCGTGAATCTCGGAAATTACCTGCTGCAGACGTTCCTCCTGACTTAAAAGCTCTCTTATTACAGGAAGTATGGCTGAGCCGTTGCTGGTAATTGTGAGTCCCTTCTTGCTTCGCTCAAAGAGCGGAAAACCGAGTTCCTTTTCCAAAGCTGTTATAAGCTGGCTGACACCTGACGGAGAGTAGTTAAGAAGCTCTGCAGCCTTTGTGAGACTTCCCTCGGATGCTGCTACTGAAAATGCTTTGTAACGCGGGTTTATCATCTCTTTTCCTCCTGAACACGTCCTAAACAGGTACGCTTAAAAAATAAAATATATAAGTCACTTTAATTTAGACAATTAAGTCAACAACTAAGTCAACGTCAAATGGAAAAAAATACAATTCCATACATAAGATACCAATAAGTACAATCATGCACTTTTATTGATAAATTTTACATGCTCAATTATCTTGAAATATGCATTTTGACGAATGTTTCTTTATGTATTTACAGAAATTTTACACCATGTACTATCATTAAGCAATACTTAAAAGTAAAATTAAATATCAACCATTTACTTTCAACAGAACGATATTTATAATCTAAATTAATTAAAACGTGTGCAGCCAATATGGTTGAAAGGAGTAAAGAATGGATAAGAAGAGATTAGTACCAAAAGCGATAACATTTGACGTATACGGAACACTCATCGACTGGGAAGGTGAAGTTCAGGATTTCATGAGAAAGATCTTCAAGAGAGATGGCATCACAAACATCACTCCATATGAAGCTCAGCAGAGATGGGAGATACTTCAGTTCGATTACATCAAGACATATCGCCCATATTTCCAGGTTCTGTTTGATACACTTCAGATCACAGCAGATGACATGGGATTCAAGGTAACAGAGCAGGATAAGGAAGATTTCTCACGTTCAATGAGAACATGGAGAGCTTTCCCTGACACAGTAGAGGCTATGAAGCTTATCCGTAAGCACACAAAGGCTTACATGCTTACAAACACAGATAACGACATCATCAGAGATACACTCGGCAACGCAGGTATCGAGGTTGACGGAATCTTCACAGCAGAGCAGGCAGGCGCTTACAAGCCAAGCCACAAGGGATTCCTTATGTCACAGAAGGAGCTCGGACTTACAGCTGACGAGATGATGCATGCCGGATTCGGATTCAGATATGACGTTATTCCTGGCAACGAGCTCGGATACAGAACTATCTGGGTAAACAGACAGGGAATCGTTCGTCCTATCCAGGATGGAGATGTTCTTGAGAACTGCAAGGAAGATGTTATGACAGGTGACCTTATGACTCTCGGATATGTTCTTGAGGGATATTATCAGGCTGACCTTGAGAATGGATTCAAGGACTGATCTAATAACTGATCGGATTGTATTTAAGAAGGTGGTAAATATATGAATCTTGTAAAGATAAACGCTGACCGCTGCAAGGAATGCGGTTACTGCATCAAGTTCTGCCCGAAGGCCTGTCTTTCAAAGGGTGATAAGATCAACAAGAGAGGATATTACGCTCCTGTTTTTGACGCAACAAATTGTATCGCATGCGGAACATGTGCGAGAATGTGCCCTGATACAGTTCTTTCTGTATACAAGGACGTTGAGTAAGAGGAGGCGATTTAAATGGGAGAGAAAGTATTCATGCAGGGAAACCAGGCAATGACAGAATCTGCTATCAGAGCAGGCTGCAAGCTTTTCTTTGGTTATCCTATCACTCCTTCAAGTGAAGTTCCTGAGTATTACGCAAACGTAATGGAAACAAGACCTGAAGAAGGAGTTATGTTCATTCAGGCAGAGACAGAGGTCGCTGCATTCAACATGGTAGCAGGTGCATGTGCTACAGGTCACAGAGCTATGACAGCTACATCCGGTCCTGGTTTCGACCTTGGACAGGAGGCAATGAGCTTCATGTCAGCAGGTGATATCCCTGCAGTTATCGTTGAAGTTCAGAGACCGGGTCCTGGTGACGGTGAGATCCTTGCTGCTCAGGGAGACTACTTCTCAGCTGTTAAGGGCGGCGGACACGGAGATTACTGCAACCTCGTTCTCGCTCCTTACTCAGTACAGGAAATGTGTGAGCTTATGCAGGAGTCATTCGACCTTGCTCAGAAGTACTGCAACCCTGTTGTTCTTCTTACAGATGCAACACTTGCAAAGATGAGAGAGTCTGTTGAGCTCCCTGGATATAAGGAAGCTCCGGATCCTAAGACAGTTCCTAACGCACTTACAGGCTGCAAGGGAAGAGAGCCTCACAAGATGGCTACCTGCGGTGACGGTGCTGTTCAGTGGGAAGAGTTCAACGCAAGACTTCAGGAGAAGTATGCAAGAATAGCTGCCAATGAGGTTCGCTATAAGGAATACAACATGGATGACGATCCTGATATCATCTTGGTTGCTTACGGCTCAGTTGCTCGTGTATGCGAGTCAGCTATGAAGCTTGCAAGAGAAGAAGGAATCAAGGTCGGCATGATCAGACCTATCTCACTCTGGCCATTCCCTGATGTTGCTTTTGAAGGCAAGAGAGGCAAGAAGTTCCTCGTTGTTGAGCTTTCAGCAGGACAGATGGTACAGGATGTTAAGCTCGCTGTTGATGATAAGAGAGATGTTCACTTCTTCGGTAAGTTAGGTGGAACAACACCAAGCCCGAAGGTAGTTCTCGGCGAGATCAAGAAGTTATTATAATGTGAGGTGGGAATAATGAAAGCAATTTATGAGAAGCCACAGGTTTTCACTGATGCTATAACCACCTACTGCGGCGGTTGTGGTCACGGAATCGTAGGAAAGCTTATCGCAGAGCTTATCGATGAGCTCGATCTTAGAGAGAATGGTATCCTTGTATGGCCTATCGGATGTTCATGTCTGTCAGACCGTTATTACAACATGGATGCATTCATGTCACTCCACGGCAGAGCTCCTGCTTCTGCTACAGGTATCAAGAGAGCAGATCCTTCAAAGTTCGTTCTTTGCTACCAGGGTGACGGAGATATGGTATCTGAGGGTATGGCTGAGATCATGCACGCAGCTATCAGATCTGAGAAGTTCACAGTTATCTTCATTAACAACGCTATTTACGGAATGACAGGCGGACAGATGGCACCTACTACTCTTGAGGGTCAGTATGCATCTACAGCTCCTGCAGGACGTAAGGAGCTTAACTCAGGATATCCTGTACACATGGCTGAGATCATGGGTATGATGCCTGGAGTATGCTATTCAGAGAGAGTTACTATCACTTCTCCTGGAGCAGTTGCAAAGTGCAAGAATGCTCTCAGAAAGGGATTCCAGAATCAGCTTGACGGCAAGGGACTCAGCTTCATCGAGATCCTTTCACCATGCCCAACTGGTTGGAAGATGGCACCACTTAAGGCTATGGAATGGGTTGACGAAGTAGTTTCTAAGGAGTACCCACTCGGCCTTATCAAGGATACTACAAAGGAGGAGAACTAATTATGAAAAAGGAACTTCTTTTCTCAGGTATCGGCGGACAGGGTGTTATCACTCTCGGAGAGACACTTTGCGACGCAGCTATCGCTGCAGGATATAACGTAACCTTCGTTCCTTTCTACGGACAGGAGAAGCGTGGCGGACGTACAATGTGCAACATCGTTATTTCCGACGGTGTTGAGAGCCCTATCATTTCAGAGGCTAATATCATGCTTATATTTGATGAGAGATCACTCCATGATTATCAGGATCTCATGGATCCTAACGGAACACTCATCATCAACAGCAACATGGTTCAGGTAGAGCCTACAGTAGACTGCAAGGATGTCCGCAAGGTTCCTTTCAATGATATTGCTGTAGAGGTTGGAAATGCTAAGACAGCTAACGTTGTAGCTATGGGCTACATCGCTAAGCTTCTTCCTGAGGTTCCGCTTGATATCATCAGAGATAAGGTAGCTGATTCTTTCGCTAAGAAGCCAAAGCTTATCCCTGTAAATATGGAAGCCATCCGCAGAGGTTATGAGCTCTAATTAAATTTTTATTCCGTCAGACTCCGTTTTTGTTAAATTTTTAAGCATTTTCGGGGCCTGACGGCTTGTCATGTATAGGTATGTTTGTGAAATGATAGCTATATATTCATTTCACTGCAGATCGTTATAAGGAGAAAAATATGAAAGTTGTAGTTTCTGATTGCAGCTGGAACAACTATGACGTTGAGATCGAGACTCTCAAGAAGGCTGTTCCTGACGTAGAAGTAGTTTGTGCACAGGTTGATCATACAGATGAGGACGCTCTTATTGAGGTTCTTAAGGATGCTGATGCAGCAATGTCAGAGTATTGCCACTACACCAGAAAAGTAATGGAGGCTTGCCCTAACCTTAAGATCATTTCAGACAGCTCTATGGGAACAGATAACGTTGACCTTGTAGCTGCAAAGGAGCTTGGAATCGCTGTTGCAAATGCTCCAAGATACTGCATCCATGAGGTTGCAGAGCATATCGCTGCTATGGTTCTTTCTATCCTCAGATACATCCCTGGCTATGATAAGTCTGTAAAGGATGACAAGGAGTGGGATTTCACAGTTGCACCTAAGCTTTACAGAATCGAGGGAATGACTCTCGGTCTTATCGGGTGCGGACGTATTGCTACAATGGCAGCTAACTACCTTAAGGGCTTCAATTTCAAGGTTGTAGGCGTTGATCCGTTCCTTCCTAAGGAGATCGCAGAGGCTAACGGCATCGAGCTTCTTGAGACAAGAGAGCAGCTTGCAGAGGTAGCTGATATCGTTATTTCACATATTCCTGTAATTAAGTCAGATGATGATAAGGTAGACGCAAGATTCTTTAATGCTACAAAGAAGAGCCCTATCTTCATTAACATGGCAAGGGGCGCTTCTGTAAATTATGATGATCTTACAGAGGCTCTTAAGAACGGTCATATCAGATGGGCAGGTCTTGATGTAGTTGATACTGAGCCGGCTGATCTTACAAAGGAGATATTCACTCTTCCTAACGTAACATTCTCACCACATGCTGCTTTCTATTCAGAGACAGCACTTGTTGAGTGCCGTTCACAGTCAGCTGAAAATATCATTAACTACCTCACAGGAGACAAAACAAAAGTTTACTATGTGGTTGACCCGAGCAAGAAATAATGATAAAGTAATAGAGGTATCAGAGTTAAGAAATTAGCTCTTATATAATCCAAAATCTTTTAGGAGGTATCTACCAATGGTTGGTGAGAAAGTTGTTTTAAGAATGCGTTTGTCAGCTGGTGATGCACACTATGCTGGAGAGCTCGTTGAGGGTGCACACATCGTTACAGTATGGGGCGATGTAGGAACAGAGCTTGCTATCCGTCTTTTCGGTGATGAGTCACTTTTCCTTGGATACTCAGAGGTTCGTTACACAGCTCCTGTATATGCTGGTGACTTCATGGAGTATTCAGGATGGATCGAGAAGGTTGGTAACACATCATTAACATGCCATTTCGAGGCTCACAAGGTTATCGAGCTCGCAAGAGGCGAGAAGGACGGACTTGCTGATTCAGCAGCTAACGTTCTTAAGGAGCCTGTACTTTGCGCATATGCTACAGGTACACTCGTTGTTAAGAAGCCTTATCAGAGACCTGAGTTCGCTGATCCTAAGTTCCAGGTTCGCTAATTACAAGCAACGGGATTTTCAACATCAGTTGACGGCTTATAACAAAGCTATAATTACACCGCTTCGGGAAACTGAGGCGGTGTTTTTTTGCACAAATTTGTCGTAAAATTTTGTACAATTTTCGACTTAACAAATATTAATAATAAGTATTTACTTCTTCTGAATTTTTGCTATTATCTTAATGTGTTTTAATAAATAAATCGCTTCGATTTAAGGGGGAAAAATGAAAGAGAGTATTACTTTTGGAGGGCTTACCGTAGCAAGCGGAGAGAAGTTTTCACAGTACATCGATATACCTGGTGAGAATCATAAACTTCCTGTAACTATCATAAACGGCGCCAATGACGGTAAAAAGTTTCTTGTAACTGCTTCTATTCATGGATTTGAATATCCTGGCATTGAATCTGCTGTTGAGTTAGGACAGGAGATAGATGCTTCTGAGGTTAGCGGTGTTATGATCATCGTCCCTGTTGTTAACGCTTCAGGCTTCTATGGAAGACAGCCATATGTTTGTCCTGATGATGAGGAGAGAAAGAACTTAAATAAGCTCGCTCCTGGAGATAAGAACGGAACATTCGGTCAGAGACTTATTGCTTATCTTGAGGATGAGTTTGTAACAAAGATGGATTTCCACCTTGATCTTCATTCAGGAGATGCAACTGAGGCACTTCACAACTTTGCTGCAGCAGGTAATGCAAATGACGAAGAGACAAGGAAACTTATTCATGATGTAATTCATCACACAAGCTTCGAGTATTATACACAGTCAACAGGTAAGTGTGAGTTCTATAACGGTTCAGTACACTTCTTCAACATTCCTTCTATGATGTTCGAGGTTGGCGGTGCCGGCGTTTGGACAAGAGAAGAGGTTGACGAAGAGAAGAGCAACATTAAGCGTATAGCTCAGTACTTCGGTATCCTTCCTGGACAGCCTGAGCTTAATAAGACTCAGACATGGCTTAAGAAGCAGTCATGGATAGAGTGCCAGGAGGACGGACTTTTTTATGCATGCGTTAAAGTAGGCGATGAGGTTAAGAAGGGACAGAAGCTTTACGAGATCAAGGACGTATTCGGCAAGCTTCTTGTAGAGTATTTTGCTGAGCATGACGGTAAGGTTATGATCCTTAATAATACTCTCGGAGTTTCAGAGGGTGACGATGCTATATTCTACGGCTGTGCAGAGTTAGTTTAAGATATATTGCAATTAGCGGTATCACTAACAGAATATTTCAAAGCGTATTTAATTTTCTAAAAAAGCGTCGGATGTATTTGGTTTCAATGCATCCGGCGCTTTTGCTTTATAAGAGTTTTTCTATATAAAGTTTTTACTGTTGAAGTTTTATATTGTATAAAGCTCATTTAAACATACAAGAATAGTGGTATTAAAACTGCATAAAACAATGAAATACAGTTATATATAATACATATAAGAAATTTATATAACTAATTCAATAAAAAATAAATAAATATGTTGACATACGGTTTTTCAAGTGTTATCTTATACGTGTCGATGAAATAAAAGGACATTCACATATAAAATGTCTGACACTCAACAAGTGTCAATAAACTATATAATACATACATCGACATAAATTATTTCGGAAAGGAGAAACGGTCATGAGAACAAAGGCAATAGCACTCAGAGTCATGTATATGATGGATATGTACGGCATGATGATGTGCCGTTATAAATTGTGCTGTTCTTCACGCTGATGACTGTTTGTATATTTATAGATATATGATTAGCAGGGCGATGAAGGAGCCCTGCTGTTTTTATGCCTGATTATAAAATTTGTTTCGGGTAACATTTAGAGCAGGGCGGTATAAATTAAGAATTTCAGAAAAGAAAAAAACAAATAATTAATCAGACATTTGATATATCAGGAGGAAAGTAAAAATGAAAAAGTTCGGAATAGCAGCAATCACAGTAATCTCAGCAGCAGCATTTGCAACAGGATGCGGATCATCATCACAGAGCTCAACCTCAGCAGCTGATACGCAGGCAGCTCAGACAGAGAGTACTGAGGAATCAAAAGAGGAAGAGACAGAAAAGAGCGCCGACAATGTTAAGGTTTCTATCGGTGTAGTAGGAAGCGTATATGATGAGCTTTGGGCAGGTCCAAAGGCAAAGCTTGCAGATGAAGGCGTTGATCTCGATATCGTACAGTTTTCTGATTATGTAACACCTAACAATGCACTTAACAGCGGTGAGATCGATCTTAATGCCTTCCAGCATCAGATTTATCTTAATAACGAGATCGAACAGTACGGCTATGAGATTCAGGCTATAGGAGATACCTTCATTATTCCGCTTAACCTTTATTCAGATAAGGTCACCTCAGTTGATGAGATAAAGGACGGAGATGTTGTTGCTATTCCGAATGATCTTACAAACGGAGGAAGAGCAATAAAGGTGCTCGCTGCAGCAGGCCTCATTACTTTAAAGGATGATGCAGACTTCAGCCCGACAGTAGAGGATATTGATAAGTACAATGTGAACATCAAGATCGAGGAGCTCGCTGCAAACACTATTCCTTCAGTTCTTCCTGATGTTACCGCAGCTATTATAAATGGAAACTATGCACTTGACTTCGGTCTTAAGACAGACGAGGCGATCTTCAAGGATACAAGCGTTGATGAGGAACCATATTGGAACATTATCGCTGCAAGGACTGAGGATCTTGCAGATCCTGCAAAGGTTGAGGTTTATGAGAAGGTCGTAGAGGCATTTCAGACTCAGGATGAGGAGGACCTCTTTAATGACCAGTTCGGCGGTTACTTCATTGCAAAAGGCTGGGATCAGGATCTCCTTGCTGAATACAAGAAATAAATAATAATCCTTCCAATAAGCAGTTTTCATAAGAGCCGAACACGAACAAATACTCCTATCGGCTCTTGTGAAAATTTTGTATTTATAAACACTAGGAGTTAATTATCCGGGTTCGATCCGGAGTTTAATATAAAAAAACAGGTATTGCATATGAGAGAGTTATCACAGAGAACAGCAAATTTTACAGATTCGGTAATTAGAAGAATGACAAGGATCGCCCTTAAGTACGGAGCAGTTAATCTTTCACAGGGCTTTCCTGATTTTGATCCGCCAAAGGAGATACTTGAGGCATTAAAGAAGACAGCCGATGAAAATGTTCATCAGTATGCTATAACCTGGGGCGCTCCTAATTTAAGAAAAGCAATTGCAGAAAAACAGTCAAGACTCATGGGCTTTGACATTGATCCGGACAGTGAGATCGTTGTCACCTGCGGAAGTACAGAGGCTATGATGGCAACTATGATGTCTATCATAAATCCGGGAGATAAGGTCGCTATATTCTCACCTTTTTATGAGAACTACGGCGCTGACACTATTCTTTCCGGTGCAGAGCCTATATATGTTCCGCTCGTTCCTCCTGAGTATGATTTTAATAAGGATGAGCTTGAGGCTGCATTTAAAGCCGGAGCAAAGGCTTTGGTGCTCTGCAATCCTTCAAATCCATGCGGAAAGGTATTCTCGGAAAAGGAGCTTTCGGATATAGCCGAGCTTGCCGAAAAATATGATGCTTATGTTGTTACCGACGAGGTGTACGAGCACATCGTATTTGCACCTTATAAGCACACCTATTTTGCTTCGCTTCCGGGAATGAGGAAAAGAACTATTTCCTGCAGTTCGCTTTCCAAGACCTATTCTATAACCGGTTGGAGACTCGGATATACAATAGCACCGCCTGAGATAACCGACAGAATAAGAAAGGTGCATGACTTCCTTACAGTAGGAGCGCCTGCACCGCTTCAGGAGGCGATAGTAACAGGTCTTAAGTTCGGTCAGGATTATTATGATGAATTCCTGAGAGAATACACAGAGAAAAGAGACATTTTCATAAAAGGACTGGATGATATAGGACTTAAGCATAATATCCCTGAGGGCGCATATTACATAATGGTCGATATCAGTGAATTCGGCTTTGAAAGTGATCTTGAATTTGCCGAAGAGCTTATTAAGAGAGTGGGTGTTGCCGGAGTTCCGGGCTCGATTTTCTTTAATGAGCCGGTCAATAATTATATAAGATTCAATTTCTCAAAGAGAAATGAGACTCTGCACGATGCGATAGAGAGACTTTCACATATCAGAGAATGTTTTTAACGGGATTTATTTAAGATAGAAGGTATAGAAGTGTATAAGGTTAAAGTAGGTATAGTAGGACTTGGAAATGTTGGCTGTCATGTGCTTTACACTCTGGCTCTTCAGGGTATAGGCGATGAGTTTGTATTAGTTGACCTTAATGAGATCAAGGCCGCAGCCGAAAGACAGGATGTTTTTGACAGCGCTGAATTTCTTCCTCACAGAGTAAAGATAAGTCTCGGAAGCTTTGAGGATCTCGGAGACTGTGATGTTATTGTAAATGCTGTCGGAAAGATAACTTTGCTTATCGGAAACTCTGACAGAGTAGCAGAGCTCAAGTTTAATATTCCTGCCGTAAGAAGCTATGCAAAAAAAATAGCGGAATCCGGCTTTAAAGGATATATAGTTAATATTTCAAACCCGTGCGATGTCATTACAAATGAGCTCATCAGACTTATTCCTCTCCCGAAGGGACATATTTTCGGAACAGGTACCGGACTTGACACTGCAAGGCTTAAGGCGCATGTAGCTGACAAATGCAATATAGATCCTAAATCGATCAACGGATACATGATAGGTGAGCATGGCAGCTCACAGATGACGCCATGGTCTACCTTTAATATTAACGGTATGCCGCTTGACGAGCTTGTAAAGACAGACCAGCGCTTTGACATTGACAGAGCCAAGGCTGAGCTTGCAGGACGCGAGGGCGGCTGGGTAACCTTCAGTGGAAAGCATCACACAGACTTTGCAATTGCTCTTACAGCTGCCCGCTGCGTAAAGGCGATAGTATTTGACGAGAAGATGGTTATTCCTGCAAGCTGCAAGCTTGAGGGCGAATATGGTGAGACCGGGGTTTGTGCCGGAGTACCTGCGGTAATAGGTGCAAACGGAATTGAAAAGATCATCGAGCTTCCGCTTACTGATACAGAAAAAGAGAAGTTCCATCTTTGCTGCGATCATATCAGAGAAAATATCAGGATCGCGGCGGAAATTAAAGAATAACCTGCCTTAGGAGATTTGATTTAGTAACATTCGGAGGAATCAGGCATTGATAGAGCTTAAGCATATAGTAAAGGAATTTAATGATAACGGCAGAGATGTACATGCTGTAAATGACGTCAGCATTACCGTTAATGACGGTGACATTTACGGAATAATCGGATTTTCCGGTGCCGGCAAATCTACACTTGTAAGATGCATAAACCTGCTCGGAAGACCAAATTCCGGAGAAGTCATTATAGACGGAACAGATATTACCGGGCTTCCTGCAAAGGAGCTTAGAGAAGCCAGAAAAAAGATTGGTATGATCTTTCAGCATTTTAATCTTATGCCGTCAAGAACCGTTGCGGGCAATGTTGCCTATCCGTTAAAGGGGAGCGGACTTTCAAAGGATGAGATAAATAAAAAGGTTCAGAAGCTTTTAGAGATGGTTGAGATATCCGATAAGGCAGGAGCTTACCCGTCACAGCTTTCAGGCGGTCAGAAGCAGCGTGTGGCAATTGCAAGAGCGCTGGCAAATGATCCTAAGATACTTCTTTGCGATGAGGCTACCTCAGCGCTTGATCCTCAGACTACACATTCAATACTCAAGCTCTTAAAAAAGCTTAATAAGGAGCTTGGCATAACTATTGTAGTCATTACCCATGAGATGGATGTTATTAAAACTATCTGCAACAAGGTTGCCGTTATGGAAAAAGGCAAGGTAGTAGAGTCCGGAGATGTGATGACGGTATTTACAAAGCCTGAGGCTAAGCTTACCAGGGACTTTATCAAGTCTACGTCCAACCTTTCAAAGGCAGAGGAATTCCTTCGTGACGGAAATCCTACAACAAGACTTAAGCCAGGCGAGGTAATGGCAAGACTTAATTATAATAATGTCAGAGTGTCAGAGCCTATTATATCTACTGCGATCTTAAAGTATCAGGTATATATGAATATCATACTTGCGGATGTTGAGATAGTCGGGGATCTGTCTATAGGAGGCACCGTAGTCATTATCAGCGGTGAGGCGGATAATATCAATAAAGCACTCGAATACTTTGAAAGTCAGAATGTTAATGTGGAGGTGATCAAGGATGCAAGAATTTCTGCTTAATAATATGCCGAATGTTTCTGCTCATTGGAGCGATTTTGTTGAGGCGATGAAGGATACCCTGATAATGGAGCTCTGGGCAGGAATTATCGCCTTTGTGATAGGACTCGTGCTGGGCGTTGTACTTACAGTAACGAAGACAGGCGGAATTCTTGAAAATAAGCCTGTTTATAAGGTCATAGATTCGTTTATCAATCTTTTCCGCTCCATACCGTTCATTATTCTTCTGACAGCTTTAATGCCTCTTTCAAGGCTTGTAATGGGTACGGCCATATATGTAAGGGGTGCAATCGTTCCGCTTGTTTTCGGCTGCACACCGTTCTTTACAAGACAGGTCGAGGCTGCGCTTGCTGAAACTGATTACGGACTTATAGAGGCAGCTCTTTCAATGGGCTCAAGCCCTATTGAGGTTATATTCAGAGTGTATTTAAGAGAAAGCACTGCAGCGCTTGCAAGAGCGACTACAATAACTGCCATAAGCCTTCTCGGACTTACAGCAATGGCAGGTGCAGTAGGTGCAGGAGGACTCGGTGATTTTGCAATCCGCTACGGACATGACAGAAATATGACGGATATTACCTGGGCTACAGTTATCGTGCTTGTCATAGCCGTAAGCCTTGTTCAGTGGCTTGGCGGACATATAGCAAAAAAGAATACACACTAAAGTAAACTGTATTTGATTTTTATACATTTTAACTGTTGACGAATTGACATTTTTGCGTTAATATATCAATGCTTTCATGCGTTAAAGCAAAATAGTAGAAGGCAAAAATACTTAAGCGAATAATTTACTTAAGCAAAATAAATGCTTACAGCATCGTCAACAGATGCTGCGAAGGAGGAGGAAACATTATGAAACTTTACAGAAAGATCTTAGCGCTCGGACTTACAGCAGCTATGCTCGGACTTACAGCATGCGGTTCATCAAGTGCTGATGCAACATCTGCAGCTGAGTCAGAGTCAGATACTGAAGCAGCAGAGGAGACTTCAGAGGAAGCAGCAGACGGACAGACTTATAACATCGGTATCTGCCAGCTTATTCAGCATCCGGCACTTGATCAGGCAACTCAGGGCTTTAAGGATGCAGTTACAGAGGGTCTCGGAGAGGAAAATGTAAACTTTGACGAGCAGAACGCAAACGGTGATGCTGCAACAGCAACTACTATCTGCACAAACTTTGCTGCTGAGGACGTTGACCTTATCCTTGCTAATGCAACAGCTTCAATTCAGGCTGCAGCAGCTGCTACAGGAGATATTCCTATCCTTGGTACATCTATCACAGACTACGGCGTAGCTCTTGATATCGCTGATTTTGGCGGAACAGTAGGCGGAAACATTTCAGGTACATCTGACTGCGCACCTCTTGAGGAGCAGGCTTCCATGATGGAAGATATCTTCCCGGATGCTCAGACTATCGGTATCCTTTACTGCTCAGCAGAGCCTAACTCAAAGTTCCAGGCTGATACAGTACAGGCAAAGCTTGAGGCTGACGGCAAGACAGTTAAGATCTACACATTCTCTGATTCAAACGATCTTGCATCTGTAACCTCAGAGGCATGTGACAATGTTGATGCTCTTTACATTCCTACAGACAATACAGCAGCATCATACACAGAGACTATCAACAATATTGCTCTTCCTGCAAAGACACCTATCTTCGCAGGTGAGGAAGGCATTATGGCAGGCTGCGGTGTTGCTACACTTTCAATCAGCTACTACAACATCGGTTATGTAACAGGACAGATGGCAGTAGAGATACTTAAGGACGGCGCTGACATCTCAACAATGCCTATCCGTTATGACGATGCTCCTGTTAAGAAGTACAATCCGACAATCTGCGAGGAGCTCGGACTTACAATGCCTGAGGATTATGAAGCTTACGAGGCTGAATAATTTATAACTGTTTACACTATGATCATTTGGGGCTGCCGTGCTTATAATGGCGCGGCGGCTCCGTTTACTGTATAATGGCTCATGCAGCTCTTATGGGGCATTCTGCATTAATGAGCTGCAGAATTTGATAAACTATTTTTTTTGGAGGGTAAAATGGCTGCTTATTTAAGTTCACTCAGCCTTGCCGGACTTGCCGGCAGACTTCCTGCGAGTGTTGCGCAGGGACTTATATGGGGTATCATGGCACTCGGTGTTTACGTCACCTTCAGACTTTTGGATATTGCCGATCTTTCTGTTGACGGAACCTTTTCAACAGGCGGTGCCGTATCCGTAATGCTTATTGTCGGAGGAATGAATCCCTGGCTTGCTATCCTTATAGCAACGGTCTGCGGCCTTATCGTTGGCTGTGTTACAGGACTTCTTCATACAAAGCTCGGCATTCCGGCTATACTTGCAGGAATTCTTTCACAGTATGCACTGTATTCCATCAACCTGGCAATTATGCATTTCAAAGCCAATCAGGCAGTAAGCGTTGATAAATTCTATCTTATAGTTTCATCAAGACATATCACACCTGCTATCATTACCGGCTTTGCATTTGCAGTTATAGTTATAGCAGTCATGTATTGGTTCTTCGGAACTGAGATGGGTGCATCTCTTCGTGCTACCGGCTGCAACCCGACGATGTCAAAGGCTCAGGGCATAGATATTAATGCTATGAAGGTGCTCGGTCTTGCAATTTCCAACGGACTTGTTGCACTTGCCGGAGGACTTTCTGCACAGTATTCAGGATTTGCCGATGTCAACAGCGGAAGAGGTGCTATCGTTATAGGCCTTGCCGCAGTTATTATCGGTGAGGTATTAGGTGAGGCTGTTTTAGGAAAGAAGCTTAACTTTGCAGGACGCCTTTCTTTTGTAGTTATAGGCGGAATCATTTATTACATTATTTATACGCTGGTTCTCTGGCTTAAGCTTGATCCTAACCTGATGAAGCTCTTCACAGCTGTTATTGTTGCGATTTTCCTTGCGGTTCCTTATCTTAAGGGTCAGGCAAAGAATTCATTTATGAAGGCTGGTAAACAGTCTGCTGCAAAGGAGGTAAAGTAATGCTTGAACTGAAAAATGTATGCAAGACCTTCAATGCAGGTACTGTTAATGAAAAGGTTGCCTTACGAGGCGTAAACCTTACTCTTGAAGAGGGTGATTTCGTAACGGTCATCGGAGGAAACGGTGCAGGTAAATCCACCACGCTTAATGCTATTGCCGGTGTGTGGCCTGTTGATGAGGGATCTATAATTATCGACGGCATCGATGTTACGGGACTTCCGGATTTCAAGCGTGCAAAGCTTATAGGACGTGTTTTCCAGGATCCTATGACAGGAACGGCTGCTACAATGCAGATCGAGGAGAACCTTGCACTTGCAAACCGCAGAGGATTAAAAAGAGGCCTTAAATGGGGCGTAACTAATGCTGACAGAGAGCTTTTTGTTGAAAAGCTTAAGATATTAAACTTAGGACTTGAGGACAGACTTACAGCAAAGGTAGGACTGCTTTCCGGAGGTCAGAGGCAGGCACTTACACTTTTAATGGCGACTCTTCAGAGGCCAAAGCTGCTTCTTTTGGATGAGCATACTGCTGCACTTGATCCTAAGACGGCAGAGAAGGTGCTTGAGGCAACTGAGACAATAGTTAATTCTCAGAAGCTTACAACTCTCATGGTCACTCATAACATGAAGGATGCTATCAATCACGGAAACCGTCTTATCATGATGAATGAGGGTCATGTTGTACTTGATATCAAGGGTGAAGAGAAAAAGCATCTTACCGTAGAGGATCTCTTACATCAGTTCGAAAAGGTATCCGGTCAGGAGTTTGCAAGCGATAAAGCACTGCTCGGATAACACTGATTAATACCGCTTAAATCGCAGCATTCGGTCATTGACTAAAATGTTGCGATGGATTAACATTTAGATGAAACGCGGTGAGCCAAACAGACAAGGCAATTGTCCGCTTGGCTTTTTTTTATATGATTGAGTTAAGAATAAGAGGTACAAATAATGGCACATAAGATGGTTATAGCCATAGTTGCAATAGCATCAATTTGCGGAATTGCCATAACTGCACTCGCTACTATAGGAGACAGATAAGGTATTGAAGATAATTGATTTTCATGCTCATGTATATCCGGAAAAGATAGCATTAAGAGCTACAAGGAATGTCAGCAGGTATTACGGGCTTGAGTCCTCAGAGATTGCTGCAACTCCTGCAGAGCTTATACGTGAGGGAGCGGAAGTAGGAATTAATGAGTTCCTGCTTCTTCCTGTTGCTATGAAGCCGGAACAGGCAAGAGAGGTTAATGACTTTGCGATAAGTCTTTTAAGGGATCCGCATTTTCACAGCTTCGGATCCGTGCATGCTGCTATGGGTGAGGATGCACTTATAGAAGAGGCTGATTATATAAGAGCAAACGGTTTGCTGGGTATAAAGATCCATCCGGAAACTCAGTGCTTTGCTATAGATGATGAGAGACTTTTTCCGTTATATGACTATTGTCAGGAAAAGGAGATACCGTTTTATTTTCACTGCGGACAGTATACGAACAATTATTCGCATCCTGAAAGGCTCAGATATATACTTAAGCTGTTTCCGAGGCTTGATGTAGTCGGAGCGCATCTTGGCGGCTGGAATGTATTTGAAGAAGGGCCGGAGTTTTTAAAGGATCTTAATTGTTATACGGACATATCAAGCTGTATGGAGTTTGTTGATAAAGATGACATGGTCAGATATATCAGGATGTTCGGTGCGGAAAGATGCATGTTCGGATGTGATTTTCCTTTCTTTTTACCGAAGGAAGTCAAAGAGCTGTTTATGCAGCTTCCTTTAACAGACAGAGAGCGTGAGCTTATTGCTCATGAGAATGCAGAGATGCTTTTGGAAAAATGGAGCAAAAAAGCAGGTAAATGATATGACTGAAGCATTTGATATATATAAATTTTTATGGTATTTCATTGTTTACTCCTTCTTGGGCTGGTGTGTGGAGGTCGTTTTCTGTGCCGTTACCACCGGTAAGGTAGTAAACCGAGGATTTCTGAACGGACCTGTTTGTCCTATTTACGGATTCGGAATGGTCGCTATACTTGGATTTTTTGATCATCTTATGCTGGTATTGGGAGCTGAGGGTGAAAGCAATGCTTTTATGCTGTTTTTGGGCGGAGTGTTTATTACCACAGCAATAGAGCTTTTCGGAGGCTGGGCGCTGGATAAGCTGTTTCATATAAGATGGTGGGACTACAGTGATAAGCCGTTCAACTTTCACGGATATATTTGTCCTGAATTCAGTTTCTTCTGGGGAATAGGAACGGTTTTTGTTTACAGGATCATTCAGCCTACGGTAGCAGGACTTACAGTTAATTTATTTCCGAAGAGTGTAGGTATTATCCTCCTGATTTGCGCATATGTAGTGTTTGCTGCTGATCTTGCGGTTACTGTTGCCATTCTTATCGGTCTTAATAAACGTCTTAAGGAGCTGGATGTTCTTAAAAACGATATGCGCCGCTTCAGTGACGAATTAAGCGACAGGCTCGGAGAACGTGCCATAAAGAATGCCAATAAGGTGGAGCGCTCAAAGGTTCAGGCCGCACTTGCTGCAATGGAGGCTCGTGAGGAAATAAATGAAGAGCTTGAATTAAAGAAGCAGGAAGCAATCGTTCGCTGCAGGGAGCTGCTTGAAAAGAATACGGCTGCTGCAGAAAAATATGAAAAGCTCAGAGAAAAGATTTATCATAACAGAGTGTTCGGTGTATCACGTCTTGTAAGATCCTTCCCTAAGGCATCACACAGACATTACGGGGAGCTCTTTGATAAGATCAAGGACACAGTTAACAGACACATTGAACAAAGCACATGATATTTTTGTGTAAAAGTAATATTAAACATATAATGTTCATTTTATGTAAAGTGTTTGTTAATGTCTAACCATTGACATAAAACAGACCGCTAACATATAATATCATTCAAGAATTGATTTTGTGACTGTCCTTTTTGGGACAGTCACATGTAGCGCTGTAAATTACGATATGCTGTTTTGTAATCGTATATAAGGCCTGCATATATAGATCATGACGGTAATATATATTTTAACGCAAAAGGAGATCAGGCAGTGGCAGCATTCGACTCAAACGTATCTGAATATATTATCAATATAGACAATCATAAATATTTTAAATTTCCCGGTTTCTGCGATGTACATGTTCACTTTCGCGAGCCGGGTTTTTCATATAAAGAAACGATAGAAACAGGCTCAAAAGCAGCTGCACACGGCGGCTATACGTCAGTATGCACTATGCCGAACCTTTCTCCGGTTCCGGATAGCTATGAGCATCTTAAGACGCAGCTTGATATAATTGATAAAAAATCAGTAATAGGGATTTATCCTTATGCGGCAATAACTGTAGGTGAGCTCGGAAAGGAGCTTTCCGACATGGATGCGCTTGCACCTTTTGTAGTAGCATTTTCAGATGACGGAAAAGGCGTTCAGTCGGATGACATGATGAGAGCAGCTATGCTTAAGGCAAAGTCACTTGGGAAAATGATAGTCGCTCACTGTGAGGTCAACGAGCTTTTAAAGGGCGGTTATATCCATGACGGAGTCTATGCCAGAGCGCACGGACATGCAGGCATATGCTCGGAGAGCGAATGGAAGCAGATAGAAAGAGACATAGAGCTTTCCGCGGAAACAGGCTGTGCATATCATGTTTGTCATATATCCTGCAAGGAGAGCGTGGAGCTTATAAGGAAAGCCAAGGCAGATGGCGTTGACATAAGCTGTGAGACAGCACCGCATTACCTTCTGCTTGATGAAAATGATCTTCAGGAAGAGGGCCGCTTCAAGATGAACCCGCCTTTAAGGAGTACAGAGGACAGACTTGCTCTGATTGAAGGTATTAAGGACGGAACTATAGATTGTATAGCTACTGATCATGCTCCGCATAGTGCCGAGGAAAAATCAAAGGGATTAAAGGGCTCGGCTATGGGTATAGTCGGCATAGAAACAGCCTTTCCGCTGTTATATACAGGTCTTGTGAAAAAGGGCATTATAAGCATAGAAAAGCTTCTTGAGCTTATTTGCTATAACCCAAGAAAACGTTTTTCAATACCCGTAGGAGAAGATTACTCGATATGGGATCTTGATGCGGAATACAATATTGATCCGGCCGAGTTCATTTCCATGGGCAAGGCTACGCCGTTTGAAGGAATGAAGGTCTGCGGAAGATGCCTTAAGACAGTACATAACGGAAAAACTGCTTATAAGGCAGATGATTTTGAGGAGTGATAAGTGACTATGAAGGAATGCAGCTTAGAGATAACAAAGCAGAGCCTTATAGCCGATAATGTTTACAGGCTCGAGCTTTCAGGAGATGTCTCTGAAGTTACCACGCCGGGACAGTTTATAAATATTTCGCTTGAAGGTTTTTTCTTAAGAAGACCGATATCTGTATGCGATGTCTGCCATGATGACAACGGAAGCGGAAACGGTACCGTGACTATCCTTTACAAGGCAGTCGGACACGGCACAGATAAGCTTTCACAGCTTCCTCTCGGCACAAAGCTCAGTGTTCTCACAGGTCTCGGAAACGGCTTTGATACTAAAGTGTCAGGAGAGCATCCGCTTCTTATAGGCGGAGGCATCGGCAGTGCGCCAATGCTTATGCTTGCGAAGAAGCTTCTCTCAGAAGAGAAAAAGGTCACTGCCGTATTAGGCTTTAACTCTAAAGGCGATGTTATATTGGAAGAAGAGCTTAAGGCACTCGGCTCTAAAATAGAGGTCATTATTATGACAGCAGACGGAAGCTGCGGCAGAAAGGGTATGGTCACTGATGCAGTAAGGGAAACAGACTGTTCATACTTTTATGCCTGTGGACCTACACCGATGCTTAAGGCAGTTTACAAAGAGACAAAGATTGACGGAGAGTTAAGCTTTGAGGAACGTATGGGCTGCGGCTTCGGCGCCTGCGTAGGCTGTTCGATGGAGACTGCATCGGGTGTCAAAAGAGTCTGCAAGGACGGCCCTGTGTTCAAGAAGGGAGATATATTATGGAAAGATTAAAGACCTCCCTTTGCGGGATAGAGCTGGATAATCCTATCATACCGGCGAGCGGTACCTTCGGCTACGGCTATGAGTTTGCAGAGCTTTATGATATCAACATTTTAGGAAGCTTTTCATTTAAAGGAACTACCAAAGAGCCGCGATACGGCAATCCTACACCTCGTATAGCAGAGTGTGCCTCAGGCATGCTTAATTCAGTAGGACTTCAGAACCCGGGAGTTGACAAGGTCATAAGTGAGGAACTTCCAAAGCTTAAGAAATGCTTCCATAAGCCTGTGATGGCAAATGTCAGCGGATTTTCTGAGAATGAGTATGCATATGTGGTCGAAAGACTTGATGAATGTCCGGAGATAGGCTGGTTTGAGGTCAATATCAGCTGTCCTAACGTTCACGGCGGCGGCATGGGCTTCGGAACAGATCCGTGCATGGCTGCGGCTGTTACAAAGAGAGTTAAAGCGGTTACTGATAAGCCTGTGATAATGAAGCTTACACCGAATGTTACAGATGTAACCGAGATAGCAAAGGCTTGTGAAGCTGCGGGAGCAGACGGTATAAGCCTTATAAATACACTTATGGGCATGCGCATTAATTTAAGGACCGGCAAGCCGATACTTAAAAATCAGACAGGCGGAATGAGCGGCCCTGCAGTATTTCCTGTAGCACTCAGGATGGTATGGCAGACAGCAAAGGCTGTTAATGTACCTGTTGTCGGACTCGGAGGCATATCAAGCGCCGAGGACGTTATCGAAATGATGATGGCAGGGGCATCTGCTGTTGAAATCGGTGCGATGAATCTTAAGGAGCCTTATATCTGCAGAGATATTATAAATGAGCTTCCTGATGTTATGGATAAATACGGCATCAAAGAGCTTAAGGATATTATCGGAGCGGCACTCTGATAAGGCTCAGTTTACAGTTCGTTATATAAAATATAATTTATAATATATTGTCACGGAGGGTTCATGAATAAGAGAGATGTAATTATTGCCTGTGATTTTGCGGGCGCGGCAGAGACATTTGAATTTCTTGATAAATTCACTGAGGAGAAACCGTTTGTTAAGATAGGCATGGAGCTTTTCTATTCAGAAGGACCGCAGATAGTAAGAGAGATAAAGGCAAGAGGGCATAAGGTGTTTTTAGATCTCAAGCTTCATGACATTCCGAATACGGTAAAAAAGGCTATGTCTGTGCTGTCAGGTCTTGATGTGGATATTGTAAATGTTCATGCAGCCGGAACTATAGCCATGATGGAGGCGGCTATAGAGGGGCTTACACGAGCTGACGGAACAAGACCGATGCTTATCGCTGTTACACAGCTTACAAGCACAGATCAGCAGAGAATGGAAGAGGATCTTCTGATAAAGGAGCCTATCGACAAGGTAGTAATGCATTATGCTGAAAATGCAAAGAAGGCAGGACTTGACGGAGTAGTATGCTCACCGCTTGAGGCTAAAGCTGTGCATGAGCATTGCGGTGATGACTTCCTTACTGTCACACCGGGAATCAGATTTGCTGACGGAGATAAGGGCGATCAGAAGAGAGTCATGACTCCTGCAGCGGCCAAGGAGGCAGGTTCAGACCTTATCGTAGTAGGAAGACCTATTACAAAGGCAGAGGATCCTGTTGCGGCATACAGACGCTGTGTGAAGGAATTTTTAGGTTAAAAATGTTTACATAAGGAGGGTATTATGGATACACAGAGACTTATTGCGAAAGATCTTTTGAGTATAGGGGCAGTATTTTTAAAGCCGGACGATCCGTTCACATGGGCTTCAGGCATTAAGAGCCCTGTTTATACAGACAACAGACTTACACTCACAGCACCTGAGGTAAGAACACATATAGAAAACGGACTTGCTGAGCTTATCAGAGAGCATTTTCCTGAGGCAGAGGTACTTATGGGAACTTCTACAGCAGGCATTGCTCATGCAGCTATTACAGGTCACATAATGAATATGCCTATGGGATATGTAAGAGGCGGAGCCAAGGATCACGGCCGCAAGAATCAGATCGAGGGACGTCTTGAAAAGGGAGAAAAGGTCGTAGTTGTAGAGGATCTTATCTCAACAGGCGGAAGCTGCATAGAGGTAGTTGATGTGCTCAGAAATGCCGGTGCAGATGTATTAGGCATAGTAAGCATTTTTACCTACGGAATGAAAAAGAGTATCGATAAGCTTGCAGAAGCAGATGTTGTAAATTACTCACTTACTAATTTCGACATTGTTGCCGAGGTTGCGGCAGAAGAGGGTTATATCTCTACGGATGACATTGCAAGACTCAAGAAGTTCAGAGATGATCCGTCTGATGAGAGCTGGATAACACATAAGGCATAATTTATCAGGCTATAGGCAGACCTTATTATTTGAGCTCTGCATTATATAAAAGTTTATTTTAACGGAGGCAGCATGAGAAGTCTGAATAACATTTTGGAACTTTCCGTAGAGGAAATAGACGAGCTTATAAAAACAGCTCTGGATATCATTGAAAATCCGGGCAGCTACAGCGAGATATGCAAGGGCAAAAAGCTTGCAACACTTTTCTTTGAGCCATCTACCCGAACAAGACTGAGCTTTGAAGCGGCAATGATGGAATTAGGAGGAAACGTTTTAGGATTTTCTGAGGCAACGAGCTCATCGGCATCAAAGGGAGAGAGCGTTGCGGATACATCAAGAGTAGTAAGCTGCTATGCCGATATCATCGCTATGAGACATCCTAAAGAGGGTGCGCCTTATGTGGCATCTCTTAATGCAACCGTACCTGTTATAAATGCCGGAGACGGAGGACACAACCATCCGACGCAGACTCTTGCCGATCTTCTTACCATTTACAGAGAAAGAGGAAGCCTTAACAACATGACAGTGGGCTTCTGCGGAGACCTTAAGTTCGGCAGAACAGTTCATTCACTTATTCAGGCTCTGTCACGTTATACAGGCATCAAGGTAGTGCTCATATCACCTGAGGAGCTGAAGCTTCCGAGCTATGTTAAGAAGGATACTCTCAGTGCCAACAACATCCCTTATGAGCAGACAACTGATCTTGAATCATCTATATCACAGCTTGATATCCTCTATATGACAAGAGTTCAGAAGGAACGTTTCTTCAACGAAGAGGATTACTTAAGACTGAAGGACAGCTATATTCTTGATCCAGATAAGCTTGTAACCGCCAAGAAGGATCTTGTTATCATGCATCCGCTTCCGAGAGTTAATGAGATAAGCGTAGCTATAGATGCTGATCCGAGAGCTCATTATTTTGATCAGGTGCTGAACGGAAAATATATGCGTATGGCACTTATCCTTATGCTGCTCGGACTTAAGAGGGAGGTATAAGAGCATGAGAGTTGACGGAATTCAGAACGGAATAGTTATCGACCATATCACAGCCGGAAAGGGAATGAAGATCTATGATCTTCTCGGCCTTAAAGATAAGGAATACTCGGTTGCACTTATGATAAATGTAGTCAGCAATAAGATGGGCAGAAAGGACATCATTAAGATAGATTCCGTAATGCCTATTGACTATGATGTTATCGGATATGTTGATCCGGGCGCTACGGTTAATACTATTAAGGACGGCAAGCTTGTTGATAAGGCAGCTCTTAAGCTTCCTAAAAAGCTTGTAAATGTTATAAGATGCAAGAACCCTCGCTGCATAAGCAGTCAGGAGCAGGAGCTTGATCAGATATTTAAGCTCACAGATGAAGGACAGCAGATTTACAGATGCATCTACTGTGAAACAGCTGCTAAACAATAAAAATTAAATATGACATAGCTCATCACCGGATTCTCGATAGATTTTCAAGATGTATAATAAACAAATGCATTTTAATCTGTCGGGAATTTAGTGATTGCAGAATATATGATATTATTAGATTAAAGATTTTAGGTTAAAGGTGGACAATATGAAAAAAATCGGAATCGTAATGGGAAGTGACAGTGATCTTCCTGTAATTCAGAAGGCAGTAGACGTTTTAAAGGAGCTTGAGATCCCATATGAGGTGCATATTTATTCAGCTCACAGAACTCCTGAAGAGGCAAGAGCCTTTGCAGTGGGAGCAAGAGAGGCAGGCTTCGGTGTGCTTATTGCAGCAGCCGGAATGGCAGCACATCTTGCAGGCGCAATAGCAGCTAATACAACACTTCCGGTTATCGGAATTCCATGCAAGGGACCGGTTTTTGACGGCATGGATGCACTTTTATCAACAGTACAGATGCCGACAGGTATTCCTGTAGCAACTGTTGCAGTAAATGCCGGAGGAAATGCCGCACTTCTTGCTGCACAGATCCTTGCTGTTGCAGATGAAGATATCAGAAAGAAGCTTGACTCAAAGAGAGCGGCTGATGCCAAAAAGGTTCTTGAAAAAGATGCCGGCGTTATGGAGAAACTTTCCTGATAGTTCTTCTTTAATTAAGCATTTTAAGTTATAATTATTTTTTAAACTATAAAAGACGGGGTGGAGCTATGAGTAAATCACATTCAGAGTCATACGCAGCTGCAGGTGTCAATATTGAAGCCGGTTATGAAGGCGTAAAGCTTATGAAAAAGCATGTCGAGAGAACCTTTATCGACGGAGTAGTTTCTGACATAGGAGGCTTCGGCGGCCTTTTTATGCCTGATATCAGCGGTATGGAGCAGCCTGTGCTCGTTTCCGGAACAGACGGAGTAGGCACAAAGCAGCGTATTGCACAGCTCATGGATAAGCATGACACAATTGGTATCGATTGTGTTGCCATGTGTGTAAACGATGTTATCTGCTGCGGAGCAAAGCCTCTGTTTTTCCTTGATTATATCGCTATAGGCAAAAATGATCCTAAAAAGGTTGAGAAGCTCGTTGCAGGTGTTGCAGAGGGCTGCGTGCAGACAGGCTGTGCGCTTATAGGCGGAGAAACTGCAGAGCATCCGGGTGTTATGCCGGCTGATGACTACGATCTTGCAGGCTTTACGGTAGGCATCGTGGACAAGAAGAAAATCATCGATAATAAGCGCATGAAGAAGGGCGATGTTGTGATCGCACTCAAATCAAGCGGTATTCATTCTAACGGCTATTCTCTTGTCAGAAAGGTATTTGACATTGAGCATACAGATCTCGGAAAGCATTATGATGAGCTTGGCATGAGCCTTGGTGAGGCACTTTTAGTTCCGACAAAGATATATGTTAAATCTGTGCTTAAGGCTATTGAGGGCTGTGACATCCACGGCATCAGCCACATTACAGGCGGCGGTTTCTATGAGAATATCCCTCGTTCTATTCCTGACGGACTCTGCGCTAATATAGATAAGTCAAAAATTGAAATACCTGCTATCTTCAGCCTTTTACAGAAGACAGGCAATGTTCCTGAGCGTGACATGTTCAACACCTATAACATGGGCGTGGGAATGAGCGTTATAGTTGAGGCTTCTGATGCTGATAAGTGCATTGAGATCCTTAACAATGCAGGTGAAAAGGCATATGTCATCGGAGAGATCGAAGAGGGCGATGACAAGATCAAGATCTGAAGAGGAAACAGCGCAAATGGCAGGCATTGAAGCAAATAATAAAAGAAAAGCAAACATAGCAGTATTGGTTTCCGGAGGGGGAACCAATCTGCAGGCGCTTATAGATGCGGAGCATTCCGGCATCATTAAAAGCGGCAGCATTAAGCTTGTAGTTTCCAATAACCGCAATGCATATGCTCTTGAAAGAGCTGCAAAGGCCGGCATAGCATCCGAGACTGTGATCAGAAAGGAATGCGGCAGTGCTGAAGCATTTGAGGATAAGCTTATAGAAGTGCTGGATGCGGCTGATATCGACATGATAGTGCTGGCCGGCTTTATGAGTATATTAGGGCCTAAGTTTATAGATCATTTCAGAGACAGCATTATAAATGTTCATCCTTCACTTATCCCTTCCTTCTGCGGGCAGGGTTTTTACGGACTTAAGGTCCATGAGGCAGCTTTGTCATACGGAGTAAAGGTGACAGGCGCAACTGTTCATTTCGTCAATGAGATACCTGACGGAGGAAAGATAATTCTGCAGAAGGCCGTAGATGTAATGGACGGCGATACTCCTGAAGTACTTCAGAAACGAGTAATGGAACAGGCTGAGTGGATCATACTTCCTAAGGCTGCAGAGCTTGTTGCGGCTTCCATAACAGGCTGAGTATATATTTGTAACATTAATTAAATATACCCGATCTGCTGATCGAGAAATTGTCGCAGATACAAGAGGCTTTGCGCGTTGTTGTATCATGCTTTAATCAATAACGGGAGAAAATATGAATATTTACGAAATTGGCTCAATTGCCGAGAAGCTTAAGAATAATACATATCCTGGCCGTGGAATCATCCTTGGCATCACACCTGACGGAACAAAAAAGGTTTCGGCTTATTTTATTATGGGACGCAGCACTAACAGCCGCAACAGAGTATTCTCAGAGGAAGTCGATGGCATCAGCACAGAGGCATTTGATCCTTCACTTTTAGAGGATCCGAGCCTTATTATATATCACCCTGTAAGAGAGCTGGGTGATGATCTCGTTGTGACTAACGGAGATCAGACCGACACTATAGTTGACACCATGAAGAACGGCGGCACATTCGAAGAGGCTTTAAGAACCAGAGAATTTGAGCCGGACGGTCCTAACTGGACACCTCGTATTTCAGGAATCCAGGCAAAGGACGGAAGCTATAAGCTTTCCATTCTTAAGTCCGTAGATCTTGAAGGCTCTGCATGTGTAAGACAGTTCTTTGAGTATCCGGCTATACCGGGACTCGGTCACTTCATTCACACATATGTGACAGACGGCAACCCTATCCCTACATTCCAGGGCGAACCTGAAAGAGTAGATATCGTTGATGATCTTGACACCTATGCAGGCATGCTCTGGACGAATCTCAACAGAGATAACCGTGTTTCACTTTTTGTCAGATTTACTGATATTGAAAGCGGTGAGTACGAGCAGCTTATCATTAACGATAACGTTTAATTATAAATCAATATATTAAGTTTTTTCTGAGACAGGAGAGGGAGTCGAAATGAAGGAGATACAGTTAAAATATGGATGCAACCCAAATCAGAAGCCGTCACGCATTTTCATGAGAGACGGTTCTGACCTTCCGGTAGAGGTTCTCAACGGCAGACCGGGATTTATCAATTTCCTTGATGCTTTTAATTCTTGGCAGCTTGTAAAGGAGTTAAAGGAGGCAACAGGTCTTCCATCTGCAGCATCCTTCAAGCATGTATCACCTGCCGGTGCAGCTGTAGGTCATCCTTTAAGCGACATTGACAGAAAGATGTATTTTGTTGATGCGGACGCTGAGCTCAGCCCTATTGCATGCGCTTATATCAGAGCAAGAGGCGCTGACAGACTCTGCTCCTACGGAGATTGGGCTGCATTAAGTGATGTCTGTGATGCAGCTACCGCACGTTACCTTAAGGATGAGGTTTCTGACGGAATCATTGCTCCGGGATATACAGACGAGGCTCTTGAGATACTCAAGACAAAGAAAAAGGGTAATTACAATGTTGTAAAAATCGACCCTTCTTACGTTCCTGCACATGAGGAATTTAAGGATGTATTCGGAGTTACCTTTGAGCAGGGTCATAATGATTTCAAGATCGATAACGAGCTTTTAGGAAATATCGTTACCAAGAACAAGGAGCTTCCTGAAAGTGCCAAGATCGACATGATAGTTGCCCTCATCACACTTAAGTATACACAGTCAAACTCAGTATGCTATGTAAAGAACGGACAGGCTATAGGAGTCGGAGCAGGACAGCAGAGCCGTATTCACTGCACCAGACTTGCAGGCAACAAGGCTGATAACTGGTATTTAAGACAGAATCCGAAGGTTCTCGGACTTAAGTTCGTAGAGGGAATCAGAAGACCTGACAGAGACAATGCTATTGATATTTATACCTCTGATGAGTATGAGGATATCTTAAGAGACGGCGAGTGGCAGAGAGTGTTTACAGAAAAGCCGGAGCCGCTTACAGCAGATGAGAAAAAGGCATGGATCGCAACTCAGAGTGGTGTCACCGTAGGTTCTGACGCATTCTTCCCATTCGGAGATAACGTTGAAAGAGCAAGAAAATCAGGAGTTCAGTATATTGCCGAGCCGGGCGGATCTATCAGAGATGATCATGTTATAGAAACAGCCGATAAATACGGAATCGTAATGGCATTTACAGGAATGAGACTTTTCCATCATTAATAACAGGGGAATATTAGGATGAAGATACTTGTAGTCGGCGGCGGCGGACGTGAGCACGCTATTATTAAGAAAATCAAAGAAAATAAGAATGTTGAGAAGATCTATGCACTTCCGGGCAACGGCGGAATGGCTGAGGATGCTGAGTGCGTGGATATCGGAGCAAAGGATATAGATAAGATCGTAGAGTTTGCAAAGGCAAATTCAATTGATTATGCCATTGTGGCACCGGATGATCCGCTTGTTCTCGGCTGTGTAGATGCTCTTGAGGCTGTTGGCATACCTGCCTTCGGACCTAAGGCAAATGCAGCTATTATCGAGGGCTCAAAGGTCTTTTCAAAAGATCTTATGAAGAAATACGGCATACCTACAGCAGGATATGAAGTATTTGACGATATGAATAAGGCTCTTGAATATCTCGAGACAGCACCTATTCCTACAGTAATTAAGGCTGACGGACTTGCACTCGGTAAGGGAGTTATCATTGCTCTTACAAGAGATGAAGCAAGACAGGCTGTAAAGAGCATGATGGAGGATAGGGTATTCGGCGCAAGCGGTGACCATGTAGTCATCGAGGAATTCCTTGAGGGTCCTGAGGTGTCTGTACTTTCATTTACAGACGGTAAGACAGTAGTTCCTATGATTTCATCAATGGATCATAAGCGTGCAGGAGACAATGATACCGGACTTAATACCGGAGGTATGGGTACGGTTGCACCTAACCCGTATTATACGGATGCTATTGCTGCTGAGTGTATGGAAAAGATATTCCTTCCTACCATTGAGGCTATGAATAAGGAAGGACGTACCTTTAAGGGCTGTCTTTATTTCGGACTTATGCTTACAAAGAACGGACCTAAGGTCATTGAATATAACTGCCGCTTCGGCGATCCTGAAACACAGGTAGTTCTGCCTCTTCTTGAGTCAGATCTCCTTGAGATAATGATGGCAGTTACTGAGGAAAGACTTTCTGAAACTGAGGTGCGCTTCAGCGATAAAAATGCATGCTGCGTAATCATGGCATCAGATGGCTATCCGGTCAAATATGATAAGGGTCTGGAGCTTACTATACCTGATGAAGTAAAGGATAAGGTATATGTAGCAGGAGCCAAGATAGCTGACGGAAAGCTTGTAACAAACGGCGGCAGAGTACTTGGCTGTACAGCTGTTGCACCTACTCTTAAGGAAGCAATTGAGGATGCATACAAGATAGTTGATAAGGTTCATTTTGATAATGAGTACTATCGTCATGACATCGGTCAAAGGGCGCTTAAGGCAACAGTATAAGTAAATTAGACATTTACAGAAATATTATTGATTTTCAGAGGTTTGATTAATGGTATACAGAGTCTTTGTTGAAAAAAAGAAGGAGTACGCTAACGAGGCAAAGTCACTATTTAGTGATGCAAGAGGACTGCTCGGAATTGAAGGGCTTTCTGATGTTCGCCTGTATAACAGATACGATGCGGAGAATATTGACAGAGAGCTTTTTGACTATGCGGTAAAGACTGTTTTTTCAGAGCCGCAGGTTGATATTGCTTCAGAGTGCATTGATACTGACGAAGCTTACTGCTTTGCAGTGGAGTATCTTCCGGGACAGTTCGATCAGAGAGCGGATTCTGCTGCACAGTGTATACAGCTTATTTCACAGAAGGAAAAGCCGATAGTAAGAAGTGCGAAGATTTATGCTCTTTACGGAAACTTAAGTGAAGCTGATATAGAAGCTATCAAGAAATATGTCATCAACCCTGTCGAGGCAAGAGAGGCGTCCTTTGAGCTGCCTGAAACGCTCAAGACAGATTATGCAATTCCTACAGAGGTCATGACTGTTGAGGGCTTTGACGATATGTCAAGAGAGGCACTTGACGAATTCATAAAGGCTAACGGACTTGCAATGGATCTTGATGATATAGCGTATTGTCAGGAATACTTCAGAAATGAACACAGAGATCCTACTATCACCGAGATCAAGATGATAGATACATATTGGTCGGATCACTGCCGTCATACAACATTTAACACTATCATTGATAATGTTACATTTGAGGACGAGCTCCTAAAGAAGGAATATGACAAGTACATTGAGATAAGAAAGTCGCTCGGACGTACAAAGCCTGTATGTCTTATGGATATAGGTACACTTGCGGCAAAGGCTCTTAAAAAGGCAGGAAAGCTGGATAAGCTTGATGAGTCTGAAGAGATCAATGCATGTACAGTAAAAATGGAGATCGAGGTTGACAATGTTAAAGAGCCTTGGCTTCTTCTTTTCAAAAATGAGACCCATAACCATCCTACAGAGATCGAGCCTTTCGGTGGAGCAGCAACCTGCATCGGCGGTGCTATAAGAGATCCGCTTTCAGGACGTTCATATGTTTATTCGGCAATGAGACTTACAGGTGCGGCTGACCCATTGAAGCCTGTATCAGAGACTATTCCGGGTAAGCTTCCGCAGCGTAAGATCGTTACAACAGCTGCTAACGGATACTCATCCTACGGTAACCAGATCGGTCTTGCTACAGGTATGGTAGATGAGATCTATCATCCGGGTTATGTGGCAAAGAGAATGGAGATAGGCGCTGTAGTTGCTGCCGCTCCTGAAAAAAATGTTCGCCGTGAGAGACCTGAGGCTGGTGACATTGTCATCTACCTTGGAGGAAGCACCGGACGTGACGGTATCGGCGGTGCAACAGGGTCATCTAAGGCACACAATGCACATTCTGTAGAAAACTGCGGAGCAGAGGTTCAGAAGGGTAATGCACCTGAGGAAAGAAAGCTTCAGAGATTATTCAGAAATGAAGAGGCTTCAAGACTTATCAAGCGCTGCAATGACTTTGGTGCAGGCGGAGTTTCTGTTGCTATCGGAGAGCTTGCTGACGGACTTGATATAGATCTTAATGCAGTTCCTAAGAAGTATGATGGTCTTGACGGAACTGAGCTTGCCATAAGTGAGTCTCAGGAGCGTATGGCTGTAGTTGTTGAGGCAAAGGATGCAGATCGTTTCCTTGAGCTTGCAGCTATGGAGAACCTTCAGGCCGTCAAGGTAGCTGTAGTTAAGGCTGATCCGAGACTTACAATGACATGGAACGGCAAAAAGATAGTTGATATCAGCAGAGCATTTCTTGATACCAACGGTGCAGAAAAGCATATCGATGTTAAAACTGCAGCACCTATCTCTATCAGCGAAGAGATAAAGGGAAGCTTTACAGATAACTATATGACAATGGCTTCAGATCTTAACTGCTGTTCAAAGAGAGGACTTTCTGAAAGATTTGACTCTACTATTGGAGCAGGAACAGTACTTATGCCTTTCGGAGGAAAGTATCAGCTTACTCCTATTCAGGCAATGGTACAGAAGATCTCTGTAGAGAAGAAGCATACAGACAACTGTTCTGTAATGTCATGGGGATATGATCCTTTCATCACAGAAAAGAGCCCGTTCCACGGAGCATACATGGCTGTTGCAGATTCAGCAGCTAAGCTTGTTGCTGCCGGAGCGGAATTTAAGGATGTATATCTTTCATTCCAGGAATATTTTGAGAAACTTGGCAGGGATCCGGAAAAGTGGGGCAAGCCGCTTTCAGCCCTTTTAGGCGCATTCAGAGCTCAGATGGAGCTTGGCATTGCAGCTATCGGAGGAAAGGATTCTATGTCAGGATCCTTTGAAGAAATACATGTTCCGCCGACACTTGTTTCATTTGCAATAACAACTCAGAAGACCTCAGATATCGTTTCACCTGAGTTTAAGGCTGCCGGTCACAAGGTAGTTGTCTTAAGCCCTAAGTTCGGAGAGGACGGACTCCCTGAGTCTAAGTCATTGTTTGAGACCTTTGATGCAGTAACAAAGCTTTTAAGAGCCGGCAAGTCTGTTGCCTGCTATACACCGGGCATCGGCGGCATTGCAGAGGCTGTTATGAAGATGTGCTTCGGAAACATGATAGGCTTTGTTTATGAGCCGGAGATCAGCGTACAGGATATCTTCTCAAAGAAGTACTTAAGCTTTGTAATGGAACTTACAGACGAGCAGGCTATACCTGACAGCTGTCCGGCATATGATGTAACGGATCTTGGTGAGACTGTTACAGACAGGATCATCCGCCTCGGTAATGAGGAGCTTGTTCTTGATGACGTTCTTACTGCATATGAGGATAAGCTTGAGAGCGTATTTACCTGCAATATAGATCAGGGTGCAGACAAGTACGAGGCATTTGAGTTTAAGGCTGACAAGTGGGCTGTACCTGCAGTTAAGACTGCAAGACCTAAGGTTGCTATTCCTGCATTCCCGGGAACTAACTGTGAGTACGACAGTGCAAAGGCTGTTGCTGATGCCGGAGCTGAGCCGGAGATATTCGTAGTTAAAAACCTTACTCCTAAAGCAGTTTCTGACAGTGTAGAAAAATTTGCCGAGCTTGTTAAGCAGTCACAGATGATATTCATTCCTGGCGGTTTCTCAGGCGGAGACGAGCCTGACGGAAGCGGAAAGTTCATTACCGCATTCTTCAGAAACCAGGCTGTTAAGGACGCTGTTACGGATCTTCTTGACAACAGAGGCGGACTTATGTGCGGAATCTGCAATGGCTTCCAGGCACTTATAAAGCTGGGACTTGTTCCTTACGGAAAGATCATTGATACAGATGAGCATTGTCCTACACTGACCTTTAATACTATCGGCAGACACCAGTCACGCATTGTTAAGACACGTATAGCGAGCAACAAGTCACCTTGGCTTGCGCTTACAGAGCCGGGAGAGGTATATTCAGTTCCTGTTTCACACGGAGAAGGACGCTTCATAGCTGAAGAAAAGCTTATCAGAGAGCTTGCAGCAAACGGACAGATCGCCACACAGTATGTTGACGATCACGGTGCTGCGACAGAGGATATTCATTATAATCCTAATAATTCAGCTTACGCTATAGAAGGAATCACCTCACCTGACGGAAGAGTATTCGGCAAGATGGGACATGCTGAGCGTATCGGATCAGGTCTTTATAAGAATGTTCCGGGAAATTACGATATTCGTATGTTTGAATCAGCTGTTAAATACTTTAAAGGCTGATTGAATAATTATTCTTTTCTTTGCAGGAGATCTCCTTAAGGGTCTTTGCTGCAAAGAAAAGAAGTAATATTAAATATTCAAAAAAATACTTGCAATTATATTGAGAGGGTAGATATAATGATGCACTATACATATAAAACAAGCGGCGTTTGTGCTAAAACTATTGACTTTGATATTGACGGCGATATTATAACTAATGTCGTATTTACAGGTGGCTGCAACGGTAACCTTAAGGCTGTTGCAAAGCTTACAGACGGTATGACTGTTGATAAGATCGAGAGCATACTTTTGGGAAATGACTGTGGGGGAAGAGGTACATCCTGCGCCGATCAGTTTGCAAAGGCGGTAAGAGAGGCATACAATACCGAAAAGGCAATAGGCTGATAATCACATTTGTACAGCTTTTTAGCATTTAATGCTTGAAAAGCGGTATAAGAAATATGAGATTTTTATAAAATCAGCTTATTAAAATGATGCAAACATTAAAGAAAAGAATTATTATTATTTTATAAATCAGGCTTATATACATGAGGAGGAAAAACCAATGGCTTTCTATTTTGAGGAACCATCCAGAACATTCAGCGAGTACTTACTTGTACCGGGCTATACCTCTGAAGAGTGCATCCCTAACAAGGTATCTCTCAGAACTCCGCTCGTAAGATACAGAAAGGGTCAGGAGGAATGCCCTATAACACTTAACATTCCGCTTGTTTCTGCTATCATGCAGTCAGTATCCGATGATAATCTTGCAGTTGCTCTTGCACGAGAAGGCGGAATTTCCTTCATTTACGGTTCACAGTCTATTGAGGATGAGGCTGCAATGGTAGCAAGAGTTAAGCATCGTAAGGCAGGCTTTGTTGTCAGCGGCGCTAACCTCACACCTGAGCATACTCTCGGTGATGTTTTAAGACTTAAGGAGCAGAACGGTTTCTCAACAGTTGCTATTACAGAGGATGCTGAGCCTAACGGCAAGCTTTTAGGTATCGTTTCAAGCCGTGATTACCGTATCAGCCGTATGACAGAAGATATCAAGATCAAGGAGTTCATGACTCCAAGAGAAAAGCTTATCACTGCACCGGCTACTACAACACTTAAGGAAGCTAACGATATCATCTGGGATAACAAGCTCAACTCACTTCCTATCGTGGATGAGAACGATCACCTTCTTTACTTTGTATTCAGAAAGGACTATGCGGAGCATAAGGAGTACCCGCTCAGCATGATGGATGCGGAGAAGAGATATATTGTCGGTGCCGGAATCAACTCAAGAGATTACAGAGACAGGGTACCTGCACTTGTAGATGCAGGAGTTGACGTTCTTTGTATCGACTCATCAGAAGGCTACAGCATCTGGCAGAAGCAGACAATAGACTTTGTACGCGCTGAGTACGGCGATAAGGTTAAGATCGGTGCCGGTAACGTTGTTGACGCAGAGGGATTCAGATTCCTTGCAGAGGCAGGCGCTGACTTCATCAAGGTAGGTATCGGCGGAGGCTCTATCTGTATCACTCGTGAGACAAAGGGTATCGGACGCGGACAGGCTACAGCTCTTATCGATGTTGCAAGAGCAAGAGATGAGTATTATAAGGAGACAGGAATCTATGTTCCTATCTGCTCAGACGGCGGTATCGTTCATGACTATCATATGACACTTGCACTTGCTATGGGTGCTGATTTCCTTATGCTCGGAAGATACTTTGCTCGTTTTGATGAAAGCCCTACTAATAAGGTTATGATAAACGGACAGTATGTTAAAGAATATTGGGGAGAAGGATCTAACAGAGCTCGTAACTGGCAGAGATATGATCTCGGCGGAAAGAACAGCCTTGCATTCGAGGAAGGCGTAGATTCTTACGTTACATATGCAGGTTCACTTCATGACAACGTAGAGAAGTCTCTTTATAAGGTTAAGTCTACAATGTGCAACTGCGGAGTATTAAATATTCCTGATCTTCAGAGAGATGCAAAGCTTACAGTAGTATCTGCAACCAGCATCGTTGAGGGCGGATATCATGATGTTACATTAAGAGCTACAGCAGGCGTTGACCGCAGCTGATCTGACTTTTTAAAAGCTTAAATTTGAACCTATATTGTTCATAAAACCTTAAATAAGAAGCAAGGTGTTTTGCCTTGTTTCTTATTTTTTTGCGTGTTATGATAATACTAACTTCGCGCATTTTTAAATGCTGTAGGGAGTGGGAATTTTAATTTTCAGGGATACATAAGCAATGCTTAAAAAAGAAAAAATTCGTCTCATGACAGATCTTGCTATATACGAGAAAAAGTATGAGAATGACGTTTTTAAAATAAACAAATATTATAAATCCGATTACATTTTCTGGCATATGATGCTTGCCTTTATAAGGTTTACAGCGTGTTTTTTTATATGCCTGATGCTGTACGTTATTTTCAAATCGGATTCTTTTTTTTATGACATCAACGTAAATGGAATAATGGCTATGTTTACCAAGCTTATTTTCCATTATATAGCAGGTGTGATCGTGTATCTCATGATATCTGCCGCAGTGTACTCGGCAAGATATAAGAGAGCCAGAAAGGGCATGCTGTTTTATGCCACAAAGCTTAAGAGGCTCGCAAGAAGATATAATTATCAGGATAAGGAGAATACTTAATGAGATCACTGCTTATTATCAGAGATTCTCTCAGGAGTCTTTACAGTGAATATGATTATATAATTAAGCCGGTCAGCAAGTTTGTTCTTGCTTTTCTTATGCTGCTTTTGCTGCAGGGAAGGATCGGATATTATGAGCGCTTCTCAAGCGTTATTGTTATAGCTGCATGCTCTGCTATCTGCATGTTTCTTCCATACGGAGGAATATCACTTATATGCGGTCTGTTCCTTATTGCAGATATGACTGAGGTATCCTATGCGATGGCAGGCTTTTCATCTATAATGCTTGCGATGATATTTGTGCTTTACTACGGCTTCAGACCGGGCACGGGCATAATCATGGCTCTGATACCGCTCACTTTCTTACTTAAGATACCGTTTGTTGTCCCTGTAATACTCGGTATGAATATCGGAATCGCGGCGATTGTGCCTGGGGTGTTCGGCATTCTCATATGGAATCTCATGAAATATTTCTATATAAATGCTTCAGAGCTTTCGGCTGCGGGTGCTTCGGATGTAATAGACAGCTTTGCGGATATAGGCAGAGGTGTGCTCGGCGACAAATACATGCTCATAATTATGTTCGCATTTGCAGTATGCATAATCGTTGTTTCTATAATCAGCAGAAGCAGTATGGATCATTCATGGACAATATCAGTCATAGCCGGCATAGCCGTTATGGGTATCCTGTTTTTAGCTGCAGATGTGATCTGCGGGCAATCTGTACTGTGGGATCTGATCGGACTGATTATTTCCTTTGCAATACTTATTGTATATGAACTTGTCATCTACAGCGTCGATTTCAGAAGCACCGAACGATTGAGATTTGAAGATGATGACTATTATTACTTTGTAAAGGCTGTACCTAAGATCAAGCCTTTGGATGAAGATGAAAGAAGAGACTGAGGGAGGCAGGACTGTTGAGTAACGTTTTAGAATATCTTAAGAGCTATGTTTCGCTGCTTCCGAGATTTTCTGCAACAAATCTGTTAGAGGTTGCGATCATTGCCGTGATCGTTTATGAAATAATTCAGTGGATCATGGATTCAAGAGCCTGGACTCTGTTAAAGGGTATAGGCGTCATTGTTCTGTTCACTTTCTTCTCGTATATCATGCACTTAGATACCATACTCTGGCTTATCGAGAAGGGGTCTACTATTGTGGTTATCGTGCTTGTGGTCATTTTCCAGCCTGAGCTCAGGAAGGCTTTGGAACAGTTGGGAAATCAGAAGTATCTCGATAAAATCGGCTTTACAAACAGCAGATCTTCTGACGACAACGGCATGTACAAGGAAACTGCCTCACAGATAACGAAGGCTGTATTTGCCATGGCCAAGGTTAAGACCGGTGCTCTGATAGTTATTGAGCAGAATGAGGCACTTAAGGAGTTTGTTAAGACAGGAATCGTTATAAACGGACAAGTAAGCTCCGGACTCCTTATTAACATTTTTGAAAAGAATACCCCGCTTCATGACGGAGCCGTCATTATTCGAGGAAATGAAATACTTGCCGCTACTTGTTATCTGCCGCTCTCAGATAATATGTCTATAAGTAAGGATCTGGGAACAAGACACAGAGCTGCCTTGGGTATGTCTGAGGTTACAGACAGCATTACTATCGTTGTTTCAGAGGAAACAGGAAAGGTAAGCGTGGCATATAAGGGGAAATTATCTGTAGTACCTGATGAAAACGGCCTGGATAAGATACTTATAAACAGGATCAATAAGCATGAGGTCAGTTGGTTCGGCAAACTGAGAAAGGAAAGGACAGGGCAGGAAACGGTCAATGAGCAGAAAGGAAAAGCTTAAAGAGTTATTTACACATAATATTGTGCTTAAGCTGGTTTCTATAGGCATTGCCTTTATGATCTGGGTAATGGTAGTTAATATATCAAATCCGGAGATCACTGACAATGTGACTGCCGAGCTGAGTGTACAGTATACGGATGAACTGACAGGTATAGGAAAAACATATTCTCTTAATACTACTAATGTCAGGATCAGCTATAAGGTAAGAAGTAATTTCAGGAGACTTATACATCCAAGCAACTTTAAGGCATATATAGATTTAAGGGATTATTCCGTAACAGGAGCAGTTCCTGTATATGTAGATGTCGATGATAGTGTGAGCAGTTACATCAACAGTATCAGCATCAATCCTATTGTGGTTCATGTAGAAACTGAGGATATGGTCGAAAGGACATTTGATGTCATGACCGAGGTCGTTGGAGAGCCCGGAGAGGGTAAGGTTACGGGACCTGTTACGCTTTCAGCTCAGACTCTTACGCTTTACGGACCTGCATCTGATCTCGGCAAGATTGCAAAAGTTGCAATAGATATTCCGGTTGACGGTGCACTTGGTGATATCAGCGGTACAGGTAAGCCTGTGTTTTATGATTCGGCAGGAAATAAAGTCGATATCAGCGGTAAGACTATCGTAAAAGATAATATCAGTTACAAAGCATCTATATATAATACAAAAACTCTGAGTGTGAATGTTTCATCGACAGGTACACCGGCGGACGGATATGCACTTGACAGGATAGAAACTTCACCGTCATTTGTATCTGTGTATGGCCCTCAGGATATTCTTGATAAGAATGATACTATAACTATTCCGGCAGAAATGCTTGATATTGCAGGCGCTTCAAAGAATGTGACAGTATCGCTTAATGCTGAGCAGTATATTCCGGAAGGCCTTTATATAAAGGGATCCGGAGAGCTGTCAATAGCCGCATTTATTACAAAGCTTCAGGAAACGCAGGATGAAACTACATCGGATGCAGCCTCTGCTGTGACGCCTGAGACTTCAGCTGCTGAAGAGACAACTAAAGCGGATGATGAAACATTGGAAGCCGGAGACAGGCAGGAATCCAAGCTAAATCATGAGACTGCAGAAACGAAGCCACATATAATGGATAATAAGCAGAAGGATAAGGCTGATGATGCCGGATCAGATACTGATAATGCTCGCGACCGTGAAGCTCGGGAATAATATCAAGGTGAAAAACGACGAGAATGCCGATAATTAAGGAGTACAATTGAATCGTGGTCTTTATATAAAACAGACTATACTGGCAGCTGCTGCATTTATAGCGGCATATATGCTTTCATTTACGGAAGCATATATTGCTTCAGGTGCAGTGCTTGCTGCAGCAGGCATTGTCATAGCCGTAATTTATATAAAAAAAAGCAGCAAGTTATCAGAGCCTGCTGCTTATTTTTCTATTTCCTGGATAGGCGGATGCGGTATTTCTGCTATGAAGCTTTCCAGGCTGCAGAGTGATTGGGCATTAGAAACCTGGCTTTGCTTTTTTCTTGCATATGCATTTTTTATATTCGGATATGCTCTTTTTAGTTTACGAAAAAGCCCGGATAATGACGAACGGACAGTATCAGCTATAGAGAATGAAAAAGCTGATATTGTAAATAGAAAGCTCTATGCAGACGGACTTATGACAGCTATTAATATAGTTGTTCTTCTTTCTGTGAGCTCACTTATAGCTGAGTCTGTCATACTGGGATATATTCCGTTATTTACAAAGGATACGCCTCATGCATATTCATATTTTCATGTCAGCGGACTGCATTATTTTACTGTAAGCTGCGTTCTTGTTCCGTCACTTGCTGTTCTGTGGCATTATCAGAACAGAGGAAACTATTGTCAGCACAGCAGGATGAAAGTCATTGATATAGTAGCGTGCTGTATTATTTCAATTATCATTCCTTTGCTTTTAGTCTCAAGGTTTCAGCTTATTTTTGCTGTTCTGCTATCAGGCATGACCTATATATGCGTTAATAACGGGCGCCTGCCGTTTAAGATAGGCCTTAGAGAAGTTTTGATAGGTTTAGGCTTATTTGGTGTACTTGTAGTGTTCTATGTATTTATAACCGTAGAAAGGGCACACAGCATTGATTATCTCAATGAGATCTTTGAGATGAAATACAGGCTTCCGATCTTTTTATCTCAGCCGTATATTTACATTGCAAATAATTTTGATAATTTCAACTGTCTTACAGAAGCACTAACAGAGCATGCAGGTGGCTTAAGAATGCTGTTTCCGCTGTTTGCGCTTACAGGACTTAAGTTCACACATCCGGAATTTGTAGCATTTCCGATATTTGTAACAAAGGAAGAGCTTACAACGGTTACACTTATATACGATGCCTACTATGATTTTGGTATAATAGGCGTAATTATATTTACATTTGTACTTGGTGCTGTTATGGCTTGTCTTGGTGTCTGCATCAGAAAAAATGTAAATGCATCCATGATTTCGGCATTTATATATGCTCAGCTTGATTTCTATCTGCTGTTTGCATTTTTTACTACATGGTTTTCAAATCCTGCAACATGGTTTTATCTGATTGCTTCAGCAGCCATAGGAATATATATCTGCTTTTATGTCAAAGTTGCTGAGCATATTTACAGGCATAATAATAAAGGAGGCTCAAAATGATCGATAACGGATGTATCCTTTTTGCAAAAACAGGAGAAGCATTGTCGGAAGGAATTTACCTGGATCCTAAAATGGCGAACAGGCATGGCTTTATATGCGGTGCTACCGGAACAGGCAAAACAGTTACGCTTAAGGTTCTTGCCGAGTCTTTTTCCGAGCTTGGAGTACCTGTATTTCTTTCTGACGTCAAGGGCGATCTGGGCGGCATGATAATGCAGGGTGATGACACACCGGATATGAGAAGCCGAATTGAAAGATTTCATATAGAAGACAGCTTCAGCTTCAAGAGGTTTCCTGCAGCATTTTTTGATATTTTCGGACAAAACGGTATGCCGCTTCGTACTACTGTCAGTGAGATGGGACCGCAGCTGATGGCACAGTGCCTTGAGCTTAATCAGACACAGACAGCGGTTTTATCCGTAGTTTATAAAATTGCAGATGACTTAGGATTGCTTTTGATTGATACAAAGGATCTTAAGGCTATGCTCTCATATGTAGTCGAGAATTCTGCCGAGCTTGAGCTTGAGTATGGTCATATTGCAAAGCAGACGGTTTCAACAATTGTCAGAGCAATAGTAGCAATCGAGGCAGAGGGCGGAGAGCAGTTCTTCGGTGAGCCTGCCATAGATATTAACGACTTCTTCAGCATTGATCCTGATGGCAGAGGAGTTATAAATATACTTGATGCACAAACGCTTATCAATAAGCCTAAGCTTTACTCCGCATTTATGCTTTACCTGCTTTCAGAGCTATTTGAGGTCCTCCCTGAGTTCGGTGATCCTGAAAAACCAAAGATGGTATTTTTCTTCGATGAGGCACATTTGCTGTTTAAAAATGCTTCGTCAGCTCTTATGGAGAAGATAGCACAGGTAATTAAGCTTATCAGATCAAAGGGAGTCGGAGTCTACTTTGTTACACAGTCACCTGCAGATATACCTGATGAGGTCATAGCACAGCTTTCAAACAGGATAGAGCATGCTTTGAGAGCATATACTCCGGCTGAGCTTAAGAATCTAAAGGCTGCGGCTGAAGCATTCAGAGAGAATCCTGATTTTGACACAAAAGAGCTTTTGACACAGCTTGGCACAGGCGAGGCTGTAGTTTCAATGCTTGAAGCCGGCGGAGTTCCGGGTATTGCACAGCATGCATATATACTTCCTCCTGAGAGCCTTATGGGGCCTGTGACAGACGCTGCAAGAAAAGATGCAGTACTTCGTAATAAGCTCGTAGATAAGTATTCTGAGATGATTGACAGAGATTCCTGCTATGAGTTTATGATGAGAAGAAAGCAGCAGCTTGATACAGAGGAAGAAGAGGCTAAGAAGCAGGCTGAGCTTGAAAAGGCAGAAAAAGCGGAAAATGCTGCCCGTCAGAAGGAACAGGAGGCCTTAGAAAAGGCTCAGGCCAAGGAAGCTGAGAGATTAGCCAGAGAAAAAAAGAAGCTTGAGGAAAAGGCCGCCAAGGAGGCTGAAAAAAAAGCACAGCAGGATTCTAAGAGGATGGCAAAAGCAGCTAAAAGCGTACTATCTACCACTGCCGGTTCTGTAGGCAGACAGGTCGGCTATGCAGTAGGCGGCTCTGTAGGCGGTAAATTCGGCAAAACGCTTGGCGGTAATATCGGAGCCAGCCTTGGAAGAAATATATTAGGTACCTTATTTAAAGGATAAATAATTGATGGATTATTCAGAAAAGATGATACTTCCGGCAGAATATCTTTCACGCATGAAGGAGCTGCTTGGTGACGAATTTGAAGCTTTTGCTGACAGCTATGCGTTGGATGCAGTTAAAGGTTTGAGATTTAATACAAAGAAAGTCAGAACGGAGACTGTTGATAAGCTTATTAATTCCTGGAGGCTTGAACCTGTTCCCTGGTGCTCTGACGGTTACTATTACAGCGGAGATTTAAGGCCGGGGCTTTCACCGTATCACGATGCCGGAGTTTATTATATTCAGGAACCGAGTGCTATGATCACGGCAGAGCTTGCTGATATCGGCGAAGATGATATCGTTCTCGATCTTTGTGCTGCACCTGGAGGAAAAAGCACTCAGGCTGCCACTCGCTGTAATATCCTTGTATCCAATGAACCGATAGCTTCGAGGGCAAGAATTCTTAGTTCTAATATTGAACGCATGGGCTTTAGTAACTGCGTGGTGACTTCTGCTTATCCTGATGAACTTGCATCTGTAAAGGCACTGCATGGCTTTTTCGACCGTATAATAGTTGACGCACCTTGCTCAGGCGAGGGCATGATGAGAAAGGATGAAACCGCTGTCAGGGAGTGGAGTGAGGCCAATGTGGCTCTATGCATAGAAAGACAGGCTGAGATACTTGAACAGGCTGCTGGTATGCTTAAACCCGGCGGTAAATTAGCATATTCTACGTGCACCTTTGAAAAGGGTGAGAATGAAGATCAGATAGAGGATTTTCTTAAAAAACATGATGATTTCAAACTGATTAAGGAGCACAGACTCTGGCCGCACAAGGATAAAGGCGAAGGCCATTTTTGTGCTGTTCTCATGAAATGCTGTGATGAGTCAGAAAATGAAACTCGCTTTAACAAAAAGAATAAGCTTAGTGATGCAGAGGATATTGCTAAGGCATTAAAAAAAGCAAAGCTTCATGTACTGAGATACGGCATTGAGGCAGGGGAGCAGAAGACAGATAAAAAGGGAAAGTCCTACTATACTCCTTCACATGCAGAGGCATTGGCAAAATGCTATGAAACTGATAATGGCGGAAAGATTGATTTCATATCTGATGAGCTTTGCGAGAGATATTTAAAGGGCGAATCCTTTACTGTTTCAGATTATGCTGAAAATCAGGATTATACGCTTTTGAATTCTAAAGAAGGCTGGGTCACAGTGTACTATGACAGATATCCGTTGGGAAATGCCAAGATCGTAAACGGTGTACTCAAAAATCATTATCCTAAGGGACTTAGAAGATTAGGGTGATATCTGTTATACAAAAACAATAACATACATAATTGCATAATAAAAAAAGAAACTCATGCCTGTAAACAGTCTGAGTTTCTTTTTTATCATCAGGTTTTTATGCAATTAGAATGCCGGTACTACTGCGCCGTCAAAGGTATCCTCGATGAACTTCTTGCAGGTCTCTGAGTGAAGTGCTTCTACAAGCTCAGGGATTCCAGGAGCCTCCTCGTTGCCTTCCTTAACTACTAATACATTTACATAAGGTGAATCTGAATCCTCGATAGCAAGTGAATCCTCAACAGGGTTGAGTCCTGCCTGCATAGCATAGTTTGAGTTGATTACTGAAAGATCTACTTCATCCTTGATGTTAGGGATCATAGCAGCTTCAACTTCCTTGAACTGAATGTTCTTTGGATTCTCAACGATGTCGTTAGGTGTTGCGCTTAAATTTGCCTCATCCTTAAGCTTGATGAGTCCGTTGCTCTGTAAGAGAAGAAGAGCACGAGCTTCATTTGTAACATCGTTAGGTACTGCAATTGTTGCACCATCAGCTAACTCGTCGAATGATGCAGCCTTTCCGGCATAGACTGCCATAGGCTCGATATGAACACCTGCAACGCTTACAAGGTGTGTTCCGTTCTCTTCGTTGAACTGATCAAGGTAAGGAACGTGCTGGAAGTAGTTTGCATCCATTTCACCTTCCTCAACGGCAGTGTTAGGGATAACGTAATCGCCGTATTCAGTTACCTGAAGATCAATACCTTCCTCAGCAAGTATATCCTTTACAGAATTAAGGATCTCAGCATGAGGTGTAGGTGATGCAGCAACCTTAACTACGATAGTTTCTCCGTCCTCAGCTGCCTCAGTCTCAGCTTCAGCTTCTGTCTCTTCAGCCTCAGTCTCGGCAGCTGTGTCTGCAGCATTTGTTTCTGTTGTGCTTGATGAGCATGCTGAAAGAGCAACGCATGCTGCAGCAGCAAGTGAAAGTGTTAAAAACTTTTTCATAAATTCTTATCCTCCGTATATGAAAAAAATATCTATTATTTCAAACGCTTATCAATGTGTGTTGACACGCGGCTGAATACAAATTGAATGAGCTGAACCAATACTATAAGGAATAGGACGGTAATAAGCATCATCGAATCTACCTTTCGCTGATAGCCGTAACGAATAGCAAGATCACCGAGTCCGCCCGAACCGACAGCTCCTGCAATGGCAGTGTATGCAAGTATAGTGATTACCGAGATAGCTCCGCCAAGAATAAGCGACGGTGTTGCCTCAGGAAGATATACCTTCCAGACTATCTGCATTGTAGATGCTCCCATGGACTGTGCAGCCTCGATAACTCCGGTATCAACTTCAGCGAGAGAAGTCTCAACCATACGTGCGATAAAAGGAGCAGCAGATATTACTAACGGCGGAATAGCGCCCCTGATGCCTATTTTTGTGCCGACAAGCAGCTTTGTGAAATCCATTATGGCAATCATCAGGATTATGAAAGGAAGAGATCTTCCTATATTTATTATCCAGCCAAGGAGCTTGTAAACTGTTTTATTAGGTCTGATTCCGTGCGGCTGTGTAAGTATAAGCAGTACACCCAGCGGAAGTCCGATAATGTAGGCAAATACTGTAGAAATGCCTGTCATTATCAATGTATCGATCGTTCCCTGAGAAAGGAGACTGCCGTACTGGCTCCAAAATGCCCCTGTAAATATTTCAGACATTCTCATGTACCTCCTCATAGGTGATATGTTCCTTGGATGCTATATAATCGATCGCACGCTGTGCTTCATCTGCATTTTCAGGAAGTCTTAATATCATTGTTCCGGTTGCCTTACCGTCAATATTTCTTATATCGGCAAAAAGTATACTTACCTTAACTCCGCAGTCTATAGCTAAAGAAGCAATAAGCGGCTCATAGGTGCATTCGTAGCTGTTAAATGCTACACGGATGATCTTAGCGCCGGTGATAAATGTCTGACGCTCATTGTAGCCGTTAGGATATACAAGCTTTCTCGCGGCATCAGTGGACGGATTTGAGAAGATGTCGGCTACAGGTCCCTGTTCGGCAACGACACCGCCGTCAAGGATAGCAACTCTGGAACAGATATCCTCAATAACGCTCATCTGGTGTGTGATAACTACAATAGTCACGCCAAGCTTACGGTTAAGATCCTTCAACAATCCGAGTATTGAAGTTGTAGTTGTAGGATCAAGTGCAGAGGTTGCCTCATCGCAAAGAAGCACCTTAGGGTTGGTTGCAAGAGCTCTTGCAATTGCCACACGCTGCTTCTGACCGCCTGAAAGCTGAGAAGGGTATGAATCAGCTTTAGATTTAAGCCCTACCAAATCAAGCAGTTCCATAGCTCTTTTTTCAGCATCTGCTTTGGATACTCCTGATATAGTCATAGGAAAGCATACATTCTGAAGACATGTCCTCTGCATCAACAGATTGAAACTCTGGAATATCATCGTAACATTTCTTCTGGCTTCTCTGAGCTCCTTTGGTGAAAGCTCAGTCATATGCCTGCCGTCGACAATGACCTCACCTGAGGTCGGTCTTTCTAAAAGATTAATGCATCTTACAAGAGTGGATTTACCGGCACCGGACAATCCGATGATACCGAATATCTCTCCCTGACGGACTTCAAGGTTGATGTCGTCCAATGCATTGAAGGCAGATCCGCCTTCGCCGAAAGTTTTTGTCAGATGCTTTATCTGAATTATTGGTTCGTTCACTTCATACTCCTTAAACAGCGATTTGCTTTTTTATTAAGAAATACAACCGCTATTGACAGACTATATAATGAGTTCAAAGAAAAATCAATACCTTTTTGCATTCTTATATAAAATACCGAATATTGATTTTATCAGGAGATCATGACATTTCAAGCTCTTTTAAAACATTTTCTTACATTTATTTTATGGTTTATTGAACCTTATAGACAAACAAAATACCTGAATATATAATTATTTGGACTTAGAAAGCAGTATTAGTCTGCGCTTTTTTTTAAAAAAGAAAGTATATATAATGAAGAGAAACAGTTTAAAAATCAGAATATCAGCGGCATTAACAGCCTTTATTACCGCAGTTAATTTTGCTGCTCCGGCATTTACTGACATTAATGTTCCGGGACAGCTCATTTCCTATGCTGCAGAACAGGGAACAGTTAATACCGACAGACTTAATGTAAGATCCGGCCCCGGCACTTCATACGGTAAGGTGGCTACGCTCGGAGCAGGAACAAAAGTAACAGTTAATTCAGAAACGACAGGAAATGACGGATATAAGTGGTATTCAATATCTTTCACCGGAGGAAGCGGCTATGCAAGATATGATTTCATCACTAAGAATGCCACATACGCAGTTCAGAGTGCGGATTTTGAGAGCTATCTCAATGCACAGGGCTTTCCTGAAAGCTATAAAAATGCCTTAAGAGGTCTTCACCAGAAATATCCTAACTGGGTGTTTGAGGCTCAGCAGACCGGACTTGACTGGAATACTGTTGTCAGTGAGGAATCAAAAATAGGACGTAACCTTGTTGCTAACACGTCTATTTCTTCCTGGAAATCGCTCTCTGCAGGAGCTTTTGACTGGGCAAGCAACTATTGGCCGGGCTTTGACGGTGCGACCTGGGTTCAGGCATCACAAGATCTTATTTCGTATTACCTTGATCCGAGAAATTTCCTTACAGATCCTTATGTTTTTCAGTTTGAGATACAGAAATATGATTCTTCTACACAGACAAAGGAAGGACTTAACGCTCTTATTAAGGGCACCTTCCTTGAAGGTGAGGCTATAGTTCCTATTGCCGGAAGTGTTATAGAGGGCGGAACTGTTATAGAAGGAAGTACATATAATCCTTCTGCTGCAGGTTCAGTAAGCGGAAGCAGCAGCTCTTCTTCATCTTCATCAGGATCTGCTGTCATCGGTCCGGGAGGTCCGGGTTCAAATGTTATAATAGGTAACGGAGTCGTTACAGGCTCAGGCAGCGGCTCAAATGTTATCGGACCTTATAAGATAGGAGAAATAGCCGATAAGCTTACAGGAGTTATAACTTCTTATGCCGGAACATGGAAGCATACAGGAGATGCCGGAAGCTATACCTGGTATTATGCTGATGACAACGGTCAGAATTATAATGACGGATGGCATTGGATAGACGGCAACAATGATGGTATAGCAGAATGCTACTATTTCTATCAGGACGGACGTATGGCAGCATCCACTGTTGTAGACGGATATACAGTTGATGCCGAGGGTAAGTGGCTTGGTGATGACGGTTCTATACAGACCAAAGCTGTAGAAAAGAAATCTCAGGGCGGAGAGCTAAAGAAGGTTCCTTATGCAGACATTATCATGTATGCAGCAAAAGAGTCCAACGTGAGTCCTTATGTTATAGCTTCTACGATCCTTCAGGAGCAGGGCAGCGGAAAGAGCTCACTTATATCAGGAACTAACGGAACCTATCCGGGTTACTACAATTTCTTCAATACCGGAGCATATGAGCATGACGGCATGACTGCAGTTACTGCAGGCCTTAAATATGCTAAGGAAAAAGGATGGAATACTGTAGAAAAGTCCATCATCGGAGGTGCTGAGAACTACGGCATCAATTATGTAAACAACGGACAGGATACATATTACCTTAAGAAGTTCAATGTTCAGGGCAGCAATAAGTTTAATCATCAGTATATGACACATGTACTTGCAGCCGCTTCGGAGGGCGCAAAGGTGTCAAATGCCTACGGTACTGCCTTTAAGTCTACCGCTCTTAGGTTCAAGATCCCGGTATATTCCAATATGCCTGAATCTACAAGCCTGCCATCGGGAGACGGTAATCCTAATAATAAGCTTTCTGCATTGACCGTTGACGGATATACACTTACACCTACATTCTCAATGGATACGACAGAATACAGCCTTATCGTTGATGCAGGTCAGACGTCGGTCAATGTTAATGCCAATACTATCGATTCGCATGCAACGGCTTCAGGCACAGGTAATATTGCTCTTAACACAGGTCTCAATACATTGACAATAACTGTTAAGGCACAGAATGGTTCCGAACGAAACTATACGATCAATATCACCAGGAAGGAAGGCGCTTCAGGTGATGGAAGTAAATCAACAGTTCAGACCGGAGGACCGGGACAGATAATTGCTCCTTCCTCTAACAGCGGTAGTAATGTTATTATCAGCGGAGGCGTGCAGCAGTCGTCATCTTCAGCAGTTATAATCGGCCAGGCGCCGCAATAAATAAAATTGGGAGAAAGCAATGTCAATGCATTATCGAAAAAACTTTATAAAAACTGCGGCAGCGACACTTATAATGTCACTTATGCTGTCATTTGCCGCATTTGCAGCTGAGGGAAAGATCAATTTCTCAGATCCTAATGTTACTGTCGGCGATGAGGTCAATGTAACAATGAAGATCTCAGCTGACGAAGGTACAGCTTTAGGAAATGCAAATGTAGTACTTACATATCCTTCCGAAAAGCTTGAGTTTGTTTCCGGAACTGATTCAGACGGAGGAGCCGGAGCGGTCAGAGTCCACGGTGCATCAAACGGCAGCGGAACAGCGCTTCTTGAATACAACCTTAAGTTCAAGACTCTTTCAGCAGGAACAGCTTCTGTCGGTATCGACAGCTATGAGGTGTATGATACATCTGACAAGGCTGTGGACATAACACATAAGGGAAGCTCAAGCATTACTATAAATGCAGGAAGCGATGCATCAGGAAACAGCATGCTTGGTACTCTTGATGTCTATCCCGGAGAGCTTTCACCGGCATTTTCAGCTGATACAGATACTTATTCAGTAACCGTAGGAAGCGGAGTTGAAAAGCTTACTATCAATGCTATTCCATCTGATTCTTCAGCTGCTGTATCTATAAGCAATAATGAAAATCTTCCTATGGGAGACTCTGCTGTTACAATAACAGTCAATGCAGCGGACGGAAGCAGCTCTAAGACCTATACAATTAATGTTTCTAAGGTTGAAGGCGGTCCTGAGAATACAATAAGCGAGACAGGAGCTCAGGCAGTAGAGGGCGTACAGCTTTCATCAAAGGGCAAGACTATAACCATTATGACTCCGGGTGAGGATGTTCAGATACCTGAAGGCTTCAGACAGGGAACGATAAAGATCGATGACCAGAAAGTCCAGGGCTGGGTATGGGGTGCTGACGAGGATCCACAGTACTGTGTTGTTTATGGTATGAATGATAAGGGTGAGGTCAACTTCTACAGATATGATATGGTAGAAAAGACTATTCAGAGATACTTCGAGGACCCTATTGCAGCAGGCTCAGTAAGCGGTGCAGAATATAATGCAGCAGTATCTGAGAAGGATGCGGCAGTTAACAGCAGCAACTTCAGATTTATCATTATCTGCGTACTTGCTACAATATCCTTCATTCTTCTTATGGGTGTTATATATCTCGGAACTAAGCTCAAAACTATGGGCAGAAGCCGCAGTACTTCACTCAGAGCTTCACAGGAGAGAGCAAAAAAGAGAAGAAGCACCATAGAGGAGGCTGTAGAAATGAAGCAGACAGAAAATCTTGAGGATGACAAAGAGCTCTTAAAGCATGACTTCGATGGTGAAAGCATGCAGGATGAAGCATCCGAACCTGTAGATGAAACCCAGGTGATCAGAAGACCTGAGCGTAAGCGCAGAGCAAGACGCATACCTGTAAATGAAGCTGATTTCAAAGATGGATCTGTAAATGAAGAGCCTTCTGATGACATAAGCTCAAACGAAGATAAGGAAGATATCGAGGATCTTGATATTTAACAAAAATGTATTAATTTAACAGCTCAGGGAAGCTGCCGTATACGGCGGCTTCTTTGTGCGTAATCAGATATGGATAAAAATGATGCGATTTACTAATAAGGCCGAACAGGCATTAAAAAACGCAGCTTTATTTTCAAAAGAGCTGCACCACAGCTACATAGGTTCTGAGCACATTCTTATTGGATTGCTGAGGGAAGGAACAGGAGTTGCGGCATGTGTTCTTACTGAAGCTCATCTTGAAGAGAGCGCAGTAGTTTCACTTATAGATAAATTTGTTTCCGGAGGCTCAAAGCTTCTCACTGCAGATAAGGGCGGCTATACTCCGTCTGCTCAAAGCATATTGGAGCAGAGTAAAGAGGAAGCAGAGAAGCTCAGCTCTGACAGTATAGGCACTGAGCATCTGCTTATAGCTATTCTCAAAAACAGCGATTGTATTGCTACCAGGATACTTAATACGCTTGGCATCAGTATTCAAAAGCTCTATAACGATATTATTAATATCATCGGTGAAGATCTGCCTGATCAGAGACAGGATACAGAATCACAGGGACTTAGCCGCACTTCGGATATTCCTACGCTTTTACAGTATTCCAGAGATCTTACAGAGCTTGCTTATGAAGGACTTTTGGATCCTGTCATCGGCAGAGAAGATGAGATAATGAGAGTTATTCAGATACTCTCAAGAAGAACAAAGAATAATCCTTGCCTTATAGGGGAACCGGGTGTCGGAAAGACTGCAATAGTTGAAGGCATTGCCCAGCTTATTGTGAGTCATGAGGTGCCGGATTCAATAAGGGGCAAAAGACTTCTTTCGCTTGATATAGGCTCGATGGTTGCGGGTTCAAAGTACAGGGGCGAATTTGAGGAGAGGATCAAGAAGGTTATTTATGAGGCACAAAGCTCAGGTAATGTGCTGCTCTTTATTGATGAGCTGCACACTATTATCGGTGCCGGAGGTGCAGAGGGATCTCTTGATGCCGCTAATATCCTAAAGCCTGCTTTAAGCCGAGGCGAGCTGCAGATCATAGGCGCTACAACTACAGAGGAATACAGAAAGCACATAGAAAAGGATGCTGCACTGGAGCGCCGTTTCCAGCCGGTCACTGTTGAGGAGCCGAGCGAGGCTGAGGCAATAGACATTCTCAGCGGAATCAGATATAAGTACGAGGATCATCACGGATTGACTATTTCTGATGAGGCAATAGAAGCTGCCGTAAGGATGAGTATGCGTTACATCAATGACAGGTGTCTTCCGGATAAGGCAATCGACCTTATAGATGAGGCGGCCTCAAGACTTAAATTAGTATCTGTAAAAGAGCCGGATTCTATCAAGCAGGCTGAAGCAAAGCTGAGAGTTATGGCGATCAAGAAGGAAAACCTTATCTTAAGAGAGGACTTTGATGGTGCATCAGATATCGCCAAGAAGGAAAAACGCCTCAGAAAAAGACTTGAGAAGCTTAACTCAGAGTGGAATGATCATAAGAAAAACTCCGGACTTGTCGTTACTGAAAATGATATTGCCGAGGTTGTAAACAGCTGGACAAAGATACCTGTAAGCCGTCTTAATGAGAAGGAAGCCGAGCGTATCAGACATCTTGATGAGACGCTCCATGAAAGGATAGTTTCTCAGGATGATGCTGTTACCGCTGTTGCAAAGGCTATAAAGAGGGGCCGTGCAGGAATCAAGAGTCCTAAGAGACCTATGGGATCATTCTTATTCTTAGGACCTACAGGTGTCGGTAAGACAGAGCTTTCAAAAGCACTTGCGGAGTGTGTATTCGGTTCGGAGGATTCTCTTATCAGAGTCGATATGTCAGAATATATGGAAAAGCACAGTGTTTCCAAGCTTATCGGTTCACCTCCGGGATACGTGGGCTTTGACGAGGGCGGACAGCTCTCGGAGAAGGTCAGAAGAGCACCTTATTCAGTCGTACTTTTTGATGAGATAGAGAAGGCACATCCTGATGTGTTCAACATTCTTCTGCAGGTTCTGGATGACGGATATATAACCGATTCACAGGGCCGAAAGGCTGACTTTAAGAATACAATTATAATTATGACCTCTAATGCAGGTGCTGAGAATATCATTGCACCGAAGGTCATGGGCTTTGCCTCGGGTCAGGATGCCGATCGCGACTATAACCTTATGAAAGATAAGGTCCTGGAAGAGGTAAGAAGAATATTTAAGCCTGAATTCCTCAACAGACTTGACGATATCATTGTATTCAGACAGCTTACAAAGGAAAATATGCTCAGTATCGCTGATATACTGCTTGCGGAGTTTGCAGGAAGAGTATACAGGGAGAAAAATATTAAGGTTGACTTCACAGTCGCTGCAAGAGACGTCCTTATAAATAAGGGATATGACGAAAAGTACGGTGCAAGACCGCTCAGAAGAGCTATACAGACAATGATAGAAGACACCATGGCTGATGACATTCTTGACGGAACCATCAAGGAAAAGGATAAGGTCATAGTTGATGCAGACGGCACAGATAAGCTTGTTATTATAAAAAAGGGAAGAACGGGAAGATAAATTGGCATTAAAGTCTAAAAGTGAATCAGTGTTTTTTTGCTCATCCTGCGGATATGAATCAAAAAAATGGATGGGGCAGTGTCCTGCATGCGGAGAATGGAATACATTTTCTGAGGAAACAGTAGTACGTGCTTCATCCAAGGCTTCTGTCGGCACCGCTGCGCGCGGAAATGTCAAAGCTGTTTCCTTATCTGAAATACAGTCGGATGAAGAAATCAGAATGGATACAGGCTTTACCGAGTTATCAAGAGTGCTCGGAGGCGGTATAGTTCCGGGAAGTCTCATTCTTGTCGGAGGAGATCCCGGAATAGGTAAATCCACACTGCTTTTGCAGACTGCAGCCAATATGGCCGCTGCCGGTAAAAAGATCATCTATATATCCGGAGAAGAGAGCCTTCGTCAGATCAAGCTTCGTGCCGATAGGATAGGCAGCATTTCGGATGGGCTTAAGTTTATGTCGGAAACGAATATAGATCTGATCACTGAAGTGCTTGAAAGAGAAAAGCCTGATTTAGCGGTAATAGATTCTATACAGACTATGTATACAGGCGAGGCACAGTCTGTCCCGGGAAGCGTGACACAGGTAAGAGAATGTGCGCAGCGCATGATGATGTGCGCCAAAACCAACGAGATCGCATGCTTTTTGGTGGGTCATGTCACCAAAGAAGGGACAGTTGCCGGACCAAGAGTTTTAGAGCATATTGTCGATACCGTGCTTCAGTTTGAGTCCGGAGATCAATTCGGCTACAGACTCTTAAGAAGCGCCAAGAATCGATTTGGCTCGACTAATGAGATAGGCGTTTTTGAAATGTCTTCAGAGGGACTTAAAGAGGTTAAGAATCCGTCTGAATATTTACTTGAAGGAAGACCTAAAAATGCAACCGGTGCGGTAGTTACCTGTCTTATCGAGGGAAGCCGTCCTATGCTGATGGAGGTTCAGGGGCTTGCTGCAGAAACCCAGTACGGACTTGCAAGACGCCAGGCAAACGGCCTCGATTACAATAGGTTTACGATGCTTTTAGCAGTGCTTTCCAAACGATGCGGCCTTAATCTCAGCAATATGGATGCTTATGTTAATATTGCAGGCGGTATGAAGGTGACGCAGCCTTCAGCTGATCTTGCGGTCGTGGCCTCAGTGATTTCGTCCTTTAAAAACATTGCTGTAGCAGAAGATACTGTTATCTTCGGAGAAGTAGGATTATCCGGAGAGGTTCGTTCTGTTCCGCAGGTTAATGAACGTATAAAGGAGGCTGTTAAGCTTGGCTTTAAACGCGTTATATTACCAAAGGTCAATCTTAAGGGCTTAAAAAAATATGACGGTATTGAGCTTTGCGGAATAAACTTTATTTCTGAGTTTTTTGCTTTGCTGTGAGCGTTTAAGGGCTTTATTTGCGGATTTTAATATTTGTGTTTTTTACAAACTGATGCAGCGGTTTATTATATTTTAGTATTAAAGGATATATTATGGCTGAAAAATTAATTTCATTTTTTATGTCGATTTTTGCCGGTAAGATGGATTCCGGAATATTGTGTTTTATAATATCACTTTTTCCTATCCTTGAGCTTAGGGGAGGTCTTTTGGCGGCGTCACCGGCGTTTCTGGACGTTCCGCTTATCCGTGCTCTTCCGTTATGTATAATCGGAAATCTTCTTCCGGTTCCTTTTGTTCTTTTGCTTATAGAAAAGATCATAATTCTGCTTGAAAAGGGAAAGCATACCGGCAGTATAGCCGGCTGGCTCAGAACGAAGGTAGATAAGAATAAAGCTCAGATAGAAAAATACGGCTTCTGGGGACTTGTGTTATTTGTAGGAATTCCGCTTCCTGGTACCGGAGCATGGACAGGAAGTCTGGTCGCGGCTTTACTTCATATGTCATTTAAAAAGTCCTTTGCGGCATGTGTTCTTGGAGTACTTATGGCTTCTCTTATCATGTGTATCGTTTCATACGGAATTTTAGGATTTTTTGCATAATGTGCTTGCATTTATCTAATTTACATGTTAATATTTAGAAGCTTTGAGTATAGGGGTATCTTCCAATGGTAGGATAGCGGTCTCCAAAACCGTCAATCTGGGTTCGAATCCTAGTGCCCCTGTAATTTTATAAGACCTATAAAGAGTGCGTGAGAGACAAGCTCAGTGACCGCACAGCAACCTGCAGTAAGCAAGGTGCTAAAGCTTGACCGATGGGTGATATACATCAGTTTCCATGCCCTGACGTCAGTCAGGGCTTTTTTAACGCCTTTATCTTATAAGATAGTACAAAGTCAAATTTATTATAGATTTTAGCGGAGGGCCGGAATTGAAAAGATTATTTACATCAGAGTCTGTTACAGAAGGACATCCTGATAAGATCTGCGATCAGATCTCAGACGGTATTCTTGATGCAATAATTGCTCAGGATCAGAATGCACACGTTGCATGTGAGTCATTCTGTACTACTGGAACAGTTGTTATCATGGGAGAGATTTCCACAAATTGCTATGTTGATATCGAGAAGATAGCAAGAAATGTTATTTGCGGAATCGGATATGATGCAGCGGAGATGGGCTTCAACGGACATACCTGCGGAGTGCTTACAAGCATTCACGAGCAGTCAGGCGACATCGCAATGGGTGTTAATGAGTCGTATGAGTATAAGGACGGTGATGTTGACATCGCCAACTTAAGAGGTGCCGGTGACCAGGGTATCATGTTCGGCTATGCCTGCAACGAGACAAAGGAATATATGCCTCTTGCAACAGTTCTTGCACACGGAATATGCAAGAAGCTTGCCGAGGTAAGAAAGAACGGTACATTCAGCTACTTAAGACCTGACGGTAAGGGACAGGTAACTGTTGAATACGATGAGAGCGGTAAGCCTTTCAGAGTAGATACAGTTGTTCTTTCTACACAGCATTCTGAGAGCATATCCCTTGAGGAACTCAGAAAAGACATGATCGAGAACGTTATTAAGAAGGTCATCCCTGCAGAGCTTCTTGATGAGGAGACAAAGTATTTCATCAACCCTACAGGACGTTTCGTTATCGGAGGACCTGAGGGAGACACAGGACTTACAGGAAGAAAAATCATCGTAGACACCTATGGCGGAGCTGCAAGACACGGCGGCGGAGCATTCTCAGGAAAGGATCCGACAAAGGTTGACCGTTCAGCAGCATATGCTCTCAGACACATCGCTAAGAATATAGTTGCTGCAGGACTTGCGGAGCGCTGCGAGATCCAGGCAGGATACGCTATCGGTGTTGCTAAGCCGGTTTCAGTTACAGTAGATACCTTCGGAACAGGAAATTATCCTAATGACAAGATCGAAGAGGCTGTACTCAAGGTATTTGATTTAAGACCATATTCGATCATAAAGGATCTTGACCTTCTCAGACCTATCTACAAGAAGACCGCAGCATACGGACACTTCGGAAGAGACGATGAGGACTTCACATGGGAGAAATTGGATAAGGTCGATGAGCTTAAGGCTGTGATCGGAACACTCTGATTTCTTTAGAATATAATTATTATTTGACCGCTGTTTATGGTATTTCCGTAAGCAGCGGTCTTTGTATGTTAAAAACCTGTCTATTTTCTTCTAAGTCCAGTTGCATAATATTGACAAAACATTTTTCATGAATTATTCTTTAAAAGTGTTTTGTTAGGTGACCCGTTTTGCGGATGTTTTGCGGCCTTTTTTCTGACTGCACCACGCACACCGGGCTGCAAATGTTATTTGTCTGATTTTTAAGACATATGAATTTGGGAGGAGAAAATGAAAAAAGCTTTATCAATCGTTTTAGCTGCTTCTATGGTATTCGGTCTTTCTGCCTGCGGCGGAAGCACAGCTGAGACAAAGGCACCTGAATCACAGGAGACTGAGGCTGAAGAGACAGAGGCTACAGAGGAAGCAGGCGAGACCAAGGATATTAAGATCGGTATGATCTGTATCGGTAACGACAACATGGCTTACGATCGCAACTTCTATATGGCAGCTGATGCAGCTAAGGAAGAGCTTGCTAAGAAGGGCATCAATGTTGAGTGGGTTTACACATATGATCATCCGGAAGGAGATCCTGTAGCAGCTGACTGTGAAGAACTTGCAGATTCAGGCTGTGCAGCAGTTATCCTTAACTCATACGGTATGGAGCCTGCTATGCTTACAGTAGCAGCAGATTATCCTGATACACTTTTCTGTTCACTTACAAACGAGACATCTAAGTCAGATGAGCTTGAGAATACTGTTAATGCTTTCCCATCAATCTATGAGGGAAGATATCTTGCAGGTATCGCTGCAGGTATGAAGCTTAATGAGATGATCGAAAACGGCGACATCACAGAGGATGAGGCTGTTATGGGTTATGTTGGAGCTTACACATACGCAGAGGTTGTTTCAGGTTACACAGCATTCTATCTCGGAGCAAAGTCAGTTTGCCCAAGTGTAAAGATGCTTGTTGAGTTCATCGGTTCATGGGGAGATCCAGCTGTTGAGGCTCAGACTGCTCAGGACCTTATCGACAGAGGCGCAGTACTTATTTCACAGCACTCAGATGCAACAACACCTTCAACTACAGCTCAGGAGAACAATGTATACAGCGTTGGATACAATATCTCAATGGTAGACGTTGCTCCTGATTCATCAATCGTTTCTTCACGTATTGACTGGACAAACTATTTCGTATACGTTATCGAGACACTTGCTAACGGCGGAACAGTTGATCAGGATTACATGCAGCACGGTGTAGCAGATGGAGATATTAAGCTTACAGATCTTAACGAGGCAGTTGCGGCTCCTGGAACAGCAGAGGCAATCGCAGAGGCTGAGGAGAAGATCAAGTCAGGCGAGCTTCATGTATTCGATACATCAACCTTCACAGTTGACGGAAAGACTCTTGAGAGCTCACTTGTTGACATGGATGCAGATTTTGATGCAACAGATGACGATACTGATGCTGTATCTGACGGATACTATCATGAGTCCTACTATAAGTCAGCTCCTTCATTCTCAGAGAGAATCGACGGAATTGAGCTTATCAACGAAAAGTATTAATTTCTTTTAGGACTTTTACGGGACATGGCACACTTATGCGGGTCATGTCCCGTTCTTAATTCTTATTTGTAGTTTGGAATGTTTGTTATCAGGGGGATGAGATATTGGAAAATACGCACGCAGTTGAATTCCGCGGAATTTCTAAATATTTCGGCGACGTTGCAGCCAATGACGATGTAGATCTTTATCTTGACAAAGGTGTCATCATGTCTCTGCTCGGAGAGAACGGTTCGGGCAAAACAACACTTATGAACATGCTTGCGGGAATCTATTTCCCGGACAGCGGAGAAATTCTTATAGACGGCAAGCCCGTCATGATACGTTCCCCGAAGGATGCTTTTGAGAATCGTATCGGTATGATACATCAGCACTTTATGCTTGTTGATGTTTTTACTGCCGCCGAAAATATCATTTTGGGTATTGACGGGGCAGAGAAATTAGATCTTAAGGTTATTGCTGATAAGGTTAGAGAAATCAGTGAGAAATACGGCTTCGAGATCGATCCGAATAAGAAAATATACGATATGTCTGTTTCAGAGAAGCAGACAGTCGAAATCATAAAGGTACTTTACCGCGGTGCGGATATTCTTATACTTGATGAGCCAACAGCTGTACTTACTCCTCAGGAGACAGAAAAGCTCTTTAATGTCATGAGAGCCATGAAGGCCGACGGTAAATCCATCATAATAATTACACATAAGCTTAACGAGGTTATGGAGATCTCTGACGTAGTTGCTGTTTTAAGAAAAGGAAAGCATATAGCAACAGTCAGAACCAACGAGACCAGTGAGGCCGAGCTTACCGAGATGATGGTAGGAAAGAAGGTTGAGCTTAATATTTACAGAGCTGAGCCTGTTGACATTAAGCCGAGACTTACTGTGGCAGGACTTACCTGTAAGGACGGGAACGGAGTAGCAAGACTTGATGATGTAGGCTTTATAGCATACGGCGGCGAGATATTAGGAATCGCCGGTATTGCCGGATCCGGTCAGAAGGAGCTTTTGGAAGCTGTTGCAGGCCTCAGAAAGATAGACAGCGGTTCCATTATATACAGTCCGGAAGGCAAACATCCGGAGGAGCTTGTAGGAAAGACTCCTATGGAAATCAAGGATGCCGGAGTAGCTCTTGCATTCGTTCCGGAGGACAGACTCGGTATGGGTCTTGTAGGCGGCATGGGAATGACCGGTAATATGATGCTTCGTTCATGGAATAAGAGCAAGGGCTTTTTCATAGATAAAAAAGCTCCAAGAGAGCTTGCGGAGCAGGTTTACGATTTCCTTGAAGTCGCTACGCCTGATATAGAGTATCCGGTAAGAAAGCTTTCAGGAGGAAATGTTCAGAAGGTGCTTGTAGGACGTGAGATAGCAACCTCTCCTTCAGTGCTTATGAGCGCATATGCCGTAAGAGGACTTGATATTAATACCTCGTATGTTATCTACAACCTTATGGCAGATCAGAAGAAGAAAGGTACTGCAGTTATATTTGTCGGAGAGGATCTGGATGTTCTTATTGATCTTTGCGACAGAATTCTGGTGCTCTGCGGCGGAAAGGTATCAGGTATTGTTGATGCCCGTACGACTACCAAGGAGGAAATCGGTTTGCTGATGACAAGTGTCGGTGGAGAGGAGAATAGGAAATAATGAATGAAAAAACACCTTTGATCCATATTTCCAAAAGGGAAAATGCCGACAAAAGGATGATATGGTGCATACGTTTAGCTGCATTTATAGTTGCACTTTTACTCAGCTGCCTTATATTCATGGCTGCAGGAGCCAATCCGGCTGAGGCGTATAAAACACTTATAAACGGAGCACTCGGTAAAAAGAGCGGTATCAAGCAGGTAGTTAAGACTGCAACGCCGCTTCTCGGAGCTGCACTTGCTCTTGCACCTTGCTTTAAGATGAAGTTTTGGAATATCGGTGCTGAGGGGCAGATCACCGTAGGTGCTATGGCAGCTGCATTTTTTGCCATTAACTTTGGAAAAAACTGGAATTCAGGACTTTTACTTCCTGTTATGGGCATTGCAGCAATGCTTATGGGCGCATTTTGGGCTGGTCTTCCGGCTATATTTAAGGCTAAGTGGAAGACTAACGAGACATTATTCACTCTCATGCTTAACTATATTGCTATAGGTATAGTCGGCTGGCTGCAGGGTGGTCCGTGGGAAGGCAAGCAGGGTTCTCAGGTTATACCGAACTTTGCACCTGCTGCAGTTCTTCCTAAGGTATTCGGAGTTCACTGCGGATGGATAATAGTGCTTCTTCTTGTAGCATTTATATTTGTATACATGAATTATACAAAGCACGGATATGAGATTTCGGTACTCGGCGAATCTGAAAATACTGCGAGATATGCAGGAATGAATGTAACTAAGATAACAGTTCGTACTGCATGCCTTTCCGGTGCTATCTGCGGTCTCGTTGGCTTTATGGTTGCATCAGGAGCAAACCAGACACTTTATGCAGACGTTGCGGACGGTGTAGGATTTACTGCGATCACGGTTGCATGGCTTGCTCAGCTTAATCCGTTTGCTATGATACTTATTTCTTTGTTATTCGGAGTATTAAGCAAGGGAGCTTCAAGTATGCAGACCGGTCTTGCAATACCGTCATCTGTATCCAGCATCATTAAGGGACTTTTACTTTTCTGTCTGCTTGGCTGTGAGTTCTTCATTAACTATAAGCTGAGCCTTAGACATTCGGAAGAAAAGAACAGTGCGGCACATAAGACAGCAAAGGCTGCGGCAGCTAAAATGTCTGATTCAGATAATGACAATGTCGGAAAGGAGGTATGACGAATATGGGCTTTAATTATATCGGTCTTATCAAGGCTGCCGTACTTAACGGCACACCGCTTCTTTTCGGTACCTCCGGTGAGATACTTACAGAAAAATCCGGAAACTTAAACCTCGGAGTTGAAGGCCTTATGTTCATGGGCGGAGCATTCGGACTCTGCGGAGCATTTGTTTATGACAATATTGCCGGTGATTCGGCTGTTGGATTTATAGCTGTTGCTATAGCATTTATATGTGCTTTCTTAGCCGGTGTTCTGGGTTCACTTATTTTCAGCTTCCTTACGGTAACACTTCGCGCCAATCAGAACGTTACAGGCCTTGCGCTTACAATATTCGGTACCGGTGTGGGACAGTTCGTCGGAGAGCTTATGAGACTCAGAGTAGGCGGAAATGTTTCAGTAAGCAATTCACTTAAAAGTGCATTCTCAGGTGCTGTATTCCCTAAGGCAATGCAGAAAATACCTGTACTCGGTGAAATCTTATTCAGCTACAATATCTTTGTCTATATAGGTGTAGTTATAGTCGTATTAATGTGGTGGTTTATGAATCACACAAGAAAGGGACTTTATCTCAGAGCTGTCGGAGAATCACCATCTACAGCTGATGCGGCAGGCATCAATGTTACTCGCTGCAGATATATTGCAACCTGTCTCGGAGGCGGTATTTCTGCACTCGGAGGAATGGTTCATACAATGACTATCGCAGGCTGTGTATGGAATCACAACGCACTTGCAGGTGAAGGCTGGGTAGCTGTTGCACTTGTTATTTTCTGCTTGTGGAGACCGCTCAATGCTATTTGGGGATCGATACTTTTCGGAGGACTGCTTATTCTTTATCTGCGTCTGCCGTTAGCATTCCTTCCTACTCAGATTTATAAGATAGTTCCATATATCGCTACGGCTGTAGTGCTTGTAATCGTTTCAATGAGACGCCGCAGAGAGGATCAGCCGCCAGAGTCACTCGGACTCAACTACTTCAGAGAGGAACGATAATTTAATAAAAACTTTAAAGGCTCGGAGGATAATATCCCTTCCGAGCTTTTTTGTTTTAAATCTGTCACGGCAGTTTGATATACTGCTTCATAAGAATAGACATTAGAATAGACATTATGATAGCGGGGAACTGAAAAAACATAACAAAAAATTGCTTTATGCTGATACATATGGAATACTGTAGATATATGAAACAAGCTTCAAATAATGACTGAGACATGCTTATATATTGACAATTGTAAATGACGATAGTCATTCTGGTTTCTTATAATATGTCTGACAATAATTAAAGAAGGAGGATGCCATGAGAAAACGTAATTTGCTTTTCATATCATTTTTGCTGGCAGCTTCGCTTACAGCCTGCGGAAAGACAGAGCTTGTTGAATCAAATAACGGTGCGAAGACTGCAGCAGAGGCAGTAACTTCAGCAGAGGCAGTAACTTCAGCAGAGGCAGAAAATACTGCTGAGACGGCTGCAACGGATGCAGAACTCATAGCCGGAACAGAGTCTTTGGGATCTGTATCAGAAACAGAATCGATAACAACAACTGCATATGATGATTTAATTTTACGTTTCAGCTTACTGGCAGACGATCCTCATTCATTTTCACTCACCGATACTGACGGATCAGGAGAGATGAACTATCTTATTACCGCCACTGAAATGGAAGATAATTATGGAGGTAGGGCTTCGGATATGACAGGTTATGCGCTTAAGGACCTTAATTATGACGGAATACCTGAGCTTGCAATAGGAACTGTAAATGAATACGGTGCCTTTCTGACAGATCTTTTTACGCTTGTAAACGGTAAGCCGCATATGGTATTTGGTGAGTTTGGAGAAAACTATGCACGCGTAAAAAACGGAAGCTTTTTCTATGATGATTATCACAGTGCCTCGGAATACGGCAAAGGAATTTATTATTTTAATGATGACGGTACTGCACTTGTCTGCAATGAATTTTACTTTATACGTGCTTTGGACGGCGATGATGCTGATGCAATTGTATATTATAATATGAGCGGCAGTTGGGATATCGAAGATTCAAGTGAATCGTCTGTGTCTGTTGATGACTTCTATTCCTGGGAGCCCGAATATGATTACCTGCCTATAATACCGTTTTCAGCTGCTGATTGATACGAAGGTTTTTATTATTTCTTTTTTAATATATATGCCGTAAATGATATCGGTCTTATTAATTATGACAGATATCCTTACGGCGTGTTTTTTCTACAGATATTTTTGATGCCAGAAACTGTATATAAAAAAGTCACAATTACGGTGTATAATAAAAATTCACATCATGATAAAGGGAGATGAAGTTTTTAAGCATGATAAATCCGGTTGAACCTAAGGTACATAAAAAATCGTGGTTTTTGTTCAGAGCTCTGTTCTCAAGAACTACCTTGCTGCTGATTTTTCTTTCTATTCAGATAGGCATCCTGTATGCGGTTTTTACTTATCTTAACAATAAGCTTGCATACGGCTTTTTTATCCTGCTTTCAATTGTTGAAACATTTATCATAGTAAACAGTAAATCAATAGGCTCTAACCTTAAGATAGCCTGGATAGTGCCTATACTCGGACTGCCTGTTTTCGGCGGACTTTTCTTTCTTTACTATAAGCTTCAGGGTGTGGTTTATCTTAAGAACAAAGCTATAGCTCAGGAGATAGAAAAATCACGCCCTTTCATGAGTCAGGATCAGGAGGTTCAGCGCAATATAGATGCTGAAAACAGTGACCTTTCCGGACTGTCAAAATATCTTTCATCTACCTGCGGATTTCCTGCCTTTGAAGGCAGTAAGGCGGTTCACTATGATGACGGTATTCCGTTTTTTGAAAGCTTATTTAATGAGCTTGAAAAGGCTGAAAAATTTATTTTTATGGAATATTTCATTATAAGCTTTGGAACCATATCAGACATGCTTTTTAACATTCTCAAGGAGAAGGCGGATAAGGGCATTGAGGTTTACCTTATTTATGACGGTACAAATACAGTAAAGAATCTGCCGTTTTCATTTGAGAAGAAACTTAATGATGCCGGGATACATACAAAGGTATTTTCAAAGCTTAAGCCTATGCTTGAGTCATATCAAAATCACAGAGACCACAGAAAGATATGTGTTATTGACGGAAAGACGGCATTTACAGGCGGAATTAATATTGCTGATGAATACGCGAACATAGAGCTCAGGTTCGGAACATGGAAGGATTCCGGAATTATGATAAAGGGGCCTGCGGTCAATTCGTTCAGTATGATGTTCCTGCAGACCTGGAATTCGACATTTATTCCTCCGGCTAAACGTAAAAAGCTCAGGCTTGAAAACTGTTACAGACTTAATTATGAGAAATACTATATCAGGCACAGCATTAATGAACTCCATGAGGAAAATAATAACATCGGCAGACATTCATTTGTTATTCCGTATGCGGATAGTCCTCTGGATGACGAAAAGGTTGGAGAGAATGTTTATTGTTCAATAATAAACACCGCCTCTAAATATCTTTATATCTGTACTCCTTATCTTATTCTTGATGATGAAATGGTTCAGGCCTTGGTGTTCGCATCAAAAAGAGGTGTCGATGTCAAGATAATGCTTCCGCATATTCCGGATAAGCCGTATGCATTCTGGCTTGCTCATGCATATTATTATGAGCTCATTGACGGCGGAGTTGAGATATATGAATACATGCCGGGCTTTGTTCATACCAAGGAATTTATATGTGACGATATAAAGGGAGTCTGCGGAACGATAAACCTTGACTACAGAAGTCTATATCTTCATTTTGAAAATGCTGTATTTCTTTATAACGAGAAGGCAGTGCTAGATATGAAGAAGAGCTTTGTGGAGTCCCTTAAGGACTGTGAAAATATAACAAGAGAAAAGCTCAGTAAATATCCTAAGTCAAGGCTTTTTGTCGGAAGAATGCTTAAGATAATAGCTCCGCTTTTCTAAAAAGCGTAAGAAATTATAAAGAAATTCATCAACAGCAAAACACATTTTATAAATACTATATAACTAAGTGTAATTAGTGTTGCTTAGAGTAAATAAAACTATATTTATATTAATGCGGACAAAACTATGAGAAAGACAAACAATATTAAGAACAGGCTTATAATTATGTCGCTTGCAGCTGTATTGGGAGTGAACACTATTCCGGCATATGCAGCGACCTTAGGAAGCGGATCTCAGAGCTATCGAATAAGCGTGCTTAAGGCTATCGGCGCCGCAGATTCCGGCTATGATACCGAAGAAACATGTACTAGAGCAGATTTTGCAAAGCTTTTGGTGCTCTCAAGCACCTATAAGGATACTGCGAATACTTCGATCACATCGGCTGCTGCCAATGATGTTGCATCTACCTACAGCGGTGCGCAGTATATAAAGACTGCACTTACAAACGGCTGGATGCGCACCAGACTCGGCGGACGCTTTGCACCGGAGGAAGCCGTCACACTCAATGATGCTGTCAGAGCGGTAATTAAGCTTTTAGGCTATGAGGACAGTGATTTTTCAAGCAATATTTCGCAGGAGAGACTTTCTCTTTTTAAGAGCCTTAAGCTTTCAGACGGTGTAAATGCTTCAAAGGGCACGGATACACTGACAAAGCGCGACAGCATTAACATAATTTACAATCTGCTCAGGACAAATACCAAGGGCGGTGGAAGCATCTACGGCTCTGCCATTGATCTTACCTTGGGATCTGACGGTGAGCTTAACGCAACAAATGTAATTGAAAGCAATTTAAGCGGACCGCTTCTTATTAAGAGCATTGATGAGCTCAAGAAATCTATTCCGTTTGATCTTTCCGGAGCTGCTTACTACCTTAACGGTCAGAATTCGGGTCAGTTTGGAAGAATGTATCTTGAAAGTCAGATACGTTCAAACGGCTGGGTAATTGTTTATTACAATGAAAGTGCAAGAACTATTTGGGCATACGGTTCTGATACAGGAAATAATACATATCACTGTGTTCAGGGTAAGGTTACAAGCATTGTTTATGACAATGAAAACATTGCCGCACCTTCCGCCGTATATATTGACAGCGTTAAATATACTCTTAACAGCTCTGAGGTTAAGTTCATGTTCTCGCTTAACGGAGATATCGGGGTAGGTGATTACTGCGTTCTTATCTGCAGAGCCACATATGATCCTGATGATGACGGAGAGGATAATTCCAACCCTTATGCTGTTGCCGTTGTAAAGTGGAACAGGAATACAGACGGCAGCACTGTCGGAACCATAATTGCTGAAAATTCCGGACATTATAAGAGCAAAGCGGAGTCCGGTTCTTCAGGAAGCACAGGTTCCTCAAGTTCCTCAGGTTCGTCAAGTACTGAATCAGGCAGCTGAAACCTATAAACATAATATTTTGGCATTTTTTGAAAATTATAGGAATGAATATTAAAGATATAAAGAATAAGATAAAAATACCTAAGCTTTCTAAAAAGCGCAGGATAGCGGTGCTTATAGCGGCAGCCTTACTTATCGCTGTTATAATTTTTATCGTGCATAAAAAAAAGCAGGCTGCTATGTCAGCCATGGATACGAGCGTTGTTAATACTGACTTTGTTATGCGCGGAGAGATATCTAACGAGCTCACATCGTCAGGTACGCTTTCTCCTAAAAATACCTATACGATAACCTCGCTTGTTACCGGAGAAATTCTTTCTGCAGATTTTGAAGAGGGCGATCAGGTAGAAGAAGGACAGGTGCTTTTTGTAATCGATAATTCAGATATTACAAAGGATGTTGATTCGGCATCAAGAAGCCTTGAAACTGCAAAAGAGGATTATGAACTGGCTGAAAAGGACTATAAGAAGGCTGTTTCAGAGCTTGGTGGCGGTACTGTCAGATCTCAGCAGACAGGTTATGTCAAAAACATCACTATAAAAGCAGGAGATTCCGTAGGAGGTTCTGATATAGCTTTAGCTGAGCTATATAACGATAACATGATGAAGCTCCGACTGGCATTTCTTAATACTGACGCCGATGCGATTTCTGTAGGGCAAAATGTTGCCGTTGAGCTTTCTGATACCGGAGAAACGATACCGGGCCGCGTGGAGTCTAAAAGTGATCTTATTGAGAGCATCAACAGCGGAACTATGGTTAAATATATCGACATAGTTGTAGCAAATCCGGGAGGACTCTCGACTTCGGACAGAGCTGTTGCCTATACAGGCGACATCCATTCGATATCGGATGCTGCGTTTGAGCCGTATCTGAACGGCCAGCTTAAGGTGGAGCTTCCTTCATCGGTAAAGATATCAAAGGTGCTTATCACAGAAGGACAGTTTGTAACAAAGGGTACAGCCTTATTTTCAATAACTGCAGATACATTAAACAATGCTAAAAGTGAAGCCTCCAAGAAGCTTGATCAGTCAAAGAATACACTTGTTGATGCGGAGAATAATGTTTCATCAATGAATGATACAATTGATAAATACACTATTACCGCACCGATTTCAGGTCAGGTCATTACAAAGAAGATGAAGGCAGGAGACAAGATCAGCAATAACTCCAACAGCTCAAATGAGCTTGCGCTTATTTATGATCTTTCAGAACTTACCTTCCAGATGAGTATTGACGAGCTTGATATCAGTAAGGTCAAGGTAGGACAGAAGGTAAAGGTTACAGCAGATGCATTTCCGGAAAAGACCTTCAGCGGACATGTATCCAATGTCGGACTTAACGGTACCGCGTCAAACGGCGTAACTACTTATCCGGTCGTGGTAACTATGGATCAGCCGGGAGAACTGCTTCCGGGCATGAATGTAGACGGAGTCATTATCCTTGAACAGGCAGAGGACACTCTCTATATACCTGCCAATGCTTTGCAGAGAGGTGATATTGTCTACGTTAAGGACACTTCCTTAGAAAGTACTGACAATGATAATAAAAATGCTGATGGATCGTCAGGGGATGATTATCTTGGCGATGCTCCGGAAGGATTTACTGCGGTCAAGGTTGAGACAGGAATCATATCCAATAGCTACGTAGAGATACTTTCGGGACTCAGCGAGGGTCAGGAGGTATATGTTAAGGATTCTATGTCAGGCATGGATTTTGGCTACGGAATGTATTACGATGACGGCTACGGCGGACCTCCTCCTGACGGCGGCGGACCGGGCTATTAAGGAGTAAGATGGAAGCTGTAAAATTTGACGCCTGCACTGAGCCGCTCATAAGCCTCAGAGGCATTTACAAGATATATAAGATGGGCGACGAGGAAGTTCATGCAAATGACGGCATTGACCTTGACATTTATAAAGGTGAATTTGTCGCAATAGTGGGTAAATCCGGGTCAGGCAAATCTACGCTTATGAATATCATAGGAGCTCTTGATGTGCCTACAAGCGGTAATTATTTCCTCGGAGGAAAGAACACAAGCTCTATGAGCGATAATGAGCTTGCGGAGGTAAGGAACCATATGCTCGGTTTTATTTTTCAGCAGTACAATCTTCTGCCAAAGCTGAGCATACTTGAAAATGTTGAACTGCCGCTTTTATATCAGGGAGTAAAGACTGCCGAGCGTAAGGAAAAAGCTATGCAAGAGCTTGAAAAGGTCGGACTGGCTGACAAGGCGAAAAACAAACTTCATCAGCTTTCCGGCGGTCAGCAGCAGAGAGTTTCTATAGCAAGAGCTCTTGCAGGCTCACCATCCATAATACTTGCGGACGAGCCTACCGGAGCTTTGGACTCAAAGACTTCAAAGGAAGTGCTTTCTTATATAAAACAGCTTAATTCCGAGGGAAAAACCATTGTTATGATCACTCATGATCCGACGCTTGCAAAGCAGGCGAGAAGGGTCGTACAGATCATGGATGGTAAAATAACCTTTGACGGAAGTTCGGAGGAATATGGAAAGCTTTAAAATGGCGCTGCGCTCAATAGCGGGCAATAAAATGCGCTCATTTCTGACTATGTTAGGCATTATTATAGGCGTTGCCTCAGTAATAATGCTGGTCTCGATAGTACATGGATATATGAATTCCATGATAGCGAGCTTTTCGGATATGGGCGTTGACCAGATAAATGTTTACGTAACAAATACTGCATCCAGGTCGCTTGATACAGATGAATTTTATGATTATATAGGCGAGCACAGTGACCTGTATGCCTACATGACGCCTACTGCAGACATGCCGGGTAATCTTAAAAACGGCAGTGAATCAATGAGCTATACCTCCATAGGAGGCTACTCTGAGGATTATCTCAATATAAAGGGATATAAGCTTCAGGCAGGAAGAAATTTATCATATTCAGATATGGTAAATGCAAACAAGGTCACTGTAATGGGTTACTATACCGCATGGTATATGTTTGGCAGTGCTGATGCTGCTGTCGGACAGAAGGTAAAGATAAACGGAAATGTTTTTGAAATAGTCGGAGTTGTCGAGAAACAGGATCAAACTTATTTTGAAGCCGGAGGCATGGATGATTTTGCTTGGATACCTTACTCTACGGCGGCAAAAATATCTAAGAGTGGAAGAGTTTCTAATTTTATTGTCTCTGTAAGAGATTCGCAAAGATCTGAAGAGGCTACAGCTGATCTTGAAAATTATCTTGATTCGATATTTATGAGCAGTGATCTTTACAGTGTTTATGCCAATTCATCAATGCTTAAGGAGATGAATTCCATGATCAGCCGACTTTCTCTTATGCTCGGAGGTATTGCCGGCATATCACTCCTTGTAGCCGGAGTCGGTGTTATGAATATAATGCTTGTCTCTGTAACTGAAAGAACAAGAGAGATAGGCATCAGAAAGGCATTGGGTGCCAAAAGGATGGCTATTATGACACAGTTTGTTATAGAAGCAGCTGTGACCAGTACCATAGGAGGAATAATAGGAATAATAGTCGGTTCTGCATTTACATCTGTTATAGGAACTGCGATCGGTATTAAATGTACTCCGACAATAAGTGCAGTATTGATCTCTTTCAGCGTTTCTGTAGGAATCGGATTGATATTTGGCTATATGCCGGCAAGCCGTGCGGCCAAGCTTAATCCCATAGACGCACTGAGAAGTGAATAAATAGTTCAGCAGTTATCAATTGTCGGCGCGTCATTATTGAATATAATGATATATATTAGATAATCTGTATAACAGCTGACACTTACACAGATTTTTATGTATTCAAATTCGAAATTTGTGGAATATGACAGAATTTACTGTTATAATGCAGTAATCGCTATATTATATTTTTTGATATATTCGTTTATTTATAAGAAATTAAAGCGAATACAGTACATAAGAATCTTTAAGGGGATAATATTTTTATGAACATAAGGAATATCTACACGTTTCTCCAGGTCGCATCATCGGAAAACATTACAAAAACAGGCGAGATACTCGGCTACAGCCAGTCTACGGTCAGCGTGCAGATAAGCCAGCTTGAGGAAGAGCTTGGCGTTAAGCTGTTTGACAGGATAGGAAAGAAGATAGTTCTTACTCAGTACGGAGAGAATCTTGTACCGTATGCACAGAATGTTGTGACTGCGGTAGAAGCACTTTCAAATTTCAAGGTTGCTGAGAGTGAGCTTGCGGGAACAATCCATGTAGGATTTATACAGTCACTGTTTGATACCACATTTCAGAAAATTATTATGAGCTATCAGGAGCGTTTTCCGCAGGTTAAGGTTTCAGTAACTGTAGAATCAACAGCCAATCTTGAGAAAATGCTCGCTAAAAATGAAGTGGATTTTGCATGCCTTATTGACAGTGCATTGGAAAACACCAAGCTTCATGAGTATTATTCAAAGCATGCCAAGGTTGCTATAGTTACAGGCAATACCAATCCGCTTGCATCAAAGGTGGTTCTGGATCCTGAAGACTTCCGCAATCAGAAATACATTTTCATGGAGGATGATGCACCTTATAAGGTGGAATTCCAGAAGGCACTTGCAGGCAGTCATGTAGAGGTTGAACCTAATCTTTATATTCAAAGCTGCAGCATGGCAAGAAAAATCTGCGAGAAATCGGATTATATAACTGTTATCCCGAGATATTCGGCTGATAAATCATTAAGGGAAGGAAAGTGCGCGGAGCTTAAGCTCAGAGATCATGAGTTCTTCCAGGAAGTTAAGATAATCCATATGCAGCAGAAATTCATCACGCCTCAGATCGCCGGATTTATGGAAGAGGCAGCAAAGGGCTTTGACAGCATTTTAAGCTGAATTCATTGACATAACGGAGGATATTATATGTTTATAATCGGCAAGTTACTCTTCACATTGATTTTTATTATATTAGTGATCATGCTTCTTGCATCCTGCATAAAGATAGTTCCGCAGGCTAATTCATGGATCATAGAATTCTTAGGAAAATACCACACCACATGGGAGGCAGGAATTCATTTCAAGATCCCGGTATTATACAGGATCGCCAAAAAGGTATCCTTAAAGGAGCAGGTTGCCGATTTTGAACCGCAGCCTGTTATTACCAAGGACAATGTTACAATGATGGTCGATTCAGTTGTATTCTTCAGCATCTTTGATCCGAAGAGCTTTGCATACGGAGTTGAGAGACCTATTGCAGCAATCGAAAACCTTTCTGCAACAACACTGAGAAATATTGTCGGTTCAATGACTCTTGACGAGACACTTACAGGACGTGACGAGATCAACGGACAGATTACGACCATCCTTGATGAAGCTACAGATAAGTACGGTATCAAGGTCAGCAGAGTTGAGGTCAAGAATATCGACCCGCCTAAGTCAATTAAGGAAGCCATGGAAAAGCAGATGAAGGCTGAGCGAGAGAAACGTGAAGCTATCCTTACCGCAGAGGGTAAGAAGCAGTCTGCGATCACTCTTGCAGAGGGTGAAAAAGAGGCTGCAATACTTAGAGCTGATGCAGTTAAGGAGCAGCGTATCCGTGAGGCTCAGGGTGAGGCCGAGGCACTTTTAGCAGTTCAGAGAGCAAAGGCAGAGGGTATCAGACTTATTAATGAGGCTGATCCTACAGACAAGTTCCTTACTATCAGAAGCTTTGAGGCAGCCGAGAAGATGGCTGACGGTCAGGCTACCAAGCTTGTAGTTCCTTCGGACATTGCCAATCTTGCAGGTACTTTAAAGGCACTTAAGGATACTGTGGAGTAATCTAAAATGAGTATTATTATCATTGCCATATATCTTTTTATATTGTTATCGATAATTACAAAAAGAAAAAACGGGCAAGGCTCATCAAATAACGCTGATTCATTAAAGCAGTTTACAACAACAGTAAAGAAGCAGGCGGGCTCATTTAATTCTTCTTCATCAGCTGCTGATACCGGACAGCGAACATTGTCCGGAGCCGGCGGTATCATTAATAATGCTCAGGATAGATCTGAATCAGAAGAAAGCGTCTCACCATGGAGAAAAGGTATGCCGGGGTATAAGCATGCCGAAGGCGGAGGACTTAAGCTTAAAGACGGCAATGTTTCCGGAATGGAAGACAGAAATCATGACTGGCTTGCAATGCAGCTAAAAGAAGAAGCACGAATGAAGCGGGATATTGACCGTGAAATGAATAATCTCAAGGCTGAGCATATTAAGGAACATAAGAAAATACATGGATGACCGTGTCGGCTGTGCTTGACTACGAGGTTCAATAAGTATAAAATCGACTTTGTATGACCGAGTGAGGTATGTTTTATTTATTATATACACGCTCGTCTGCAGAGTCTTTTTGTTTGATGAATTATTACTTAAAGATGGATATCGCACGCGAAATCAGAGGGCATATATCTGCAGACACAGGAAAACGTGTAAAAGGAGACAAGATGGAATTAAATTTCGGAACAACATCCAAGCTGTACGACAAGCCATATAAGACTTTCAGTATGGAACTTTGCGGCAGAACTCTTTCAGTAGACATAGGAAGAGTATCAGCACAGGCAAACGGAGCTTGCCTGATGCATTACGGAGACACAACTATACTTTCTACAGCTACAGCTTCCAAGGAGCCAAGAGACGGCGTAGATTTCTTCCCGCTTTCAGTTGAATACGAAGAGAAGATGTATGCAGTCGGCAAGATCCCAGGCGGTTTTAATAAGAGAGAAGGAAAGGCATCAGAGCATGCTATCCTCACATCAAGAGTTATCGACCGTCCTATGAGACCTTTATTCCCTAAGGACTACCGTAATGACGTGCTTCTTGATGATCTTGTTCTTTCAGTAGATCAGGATTGTCCGCCTGAAGTACTTGCAATGCTCGGTTCTTCACTTGCAACCAGCATTTCAGATATTCCTTTTGACGGTCCTTGCGCAGCAACAATGGTAGGACTTGTTGACGGCAAATTTGTTTTCAACCCGACAGCAGCCGAGAAGGCAGTTTCTGATCTTGCACTTACAGTTGCATCTACCAGAGACAAGGTTATCATGATTGAAGCAGGTGCAAATGAAATCGCTGATGACGTTATGATCGATGCTATTTATCAGGCACATGCTATAAATCAGGAAATCATTGCATGGATGGATAAGATCGTTGCAGAGGTTGGTAAGCCAAAGCACGAGTATGTTTCATGCGCTGTTCCTGAGGAGCTCTTTGCAGCTATTAAGGCTATAGTACCTCAGGAAGAGATGGAAGCTGCTGTATTTACAGATGATAAGCAGACAAGAGACAAAAATATTGACGCTATAACAGCAAAGCTTAAGGAAGAGTTTGCTGATAATGAGGAATGGCTTGCTGTTCTCGGTGAGGCTGTTTATCAGTATCAGAAAAAGACTGTAAGAAAGATGATCTTAAAGGATCACAAGAGACCTGACGGAAGAGCTGTTTCAGAGATTCGTCCGCTTGCAGCAGAGGTTGATATCCTTCCTAGAGTTCACGGATCAGGCATGTTCACGAGAGGACAGACGCAGATCCTTAATATCTGTACACTTGCACCGCTTTCAGATGCACAGAAGATCGACGGCATCGATCAGTCTGTAACATCAAAGCGTTATATGCATAACTATAACTTCCCTTCATACTCAGTTGGTGAGACTAAGCCTTCAAGAGGACCGGGAAGAAGAGAAATCGGACACGGAGCACTTGCTGAGAGAGCTCTCCTTCCGGTACTTCCTTCAGAGCAGGAATTTCCTTATGCTATAAGAACTGTTTCTGAGACATTAGAGTCTAACGGATCTACATCTCAGGCGTCTGTATGTGCTTCATCACTTTCACTTATGGCTGCCGGTGTACCTATTAAGTCTGCTGTTGCAGGTATCAGCTGCGGTCTTGTTACCGGAGATACTGATGATGATTACATCGTACTTACAGATATTCAGGGACTTGAGGATTTCTTCGGAGATATGGACTTCAAGGTAGCCGGAACAAAGAAGGGTATCACAGCTATCCAGATGGATATCAAGATCCATGGCCTTACAAGACCTATCGTTGAAGAGGCTATTGCCCGTACTCACGAAGCAAGACTTTATATCATGGATAATATCATGAATCCTGTTATTGCTGAGCCGCGTGAGGAGCTTTCAGAGTTTGCACCTAAGATCAATTCAATCACTATTGATCCTGCAAAGATCGGAGATGTTGTCGGCAAGCAGGGTAAGACTATCAATAAGATCATCGAGGAAACAGGCGTTTCTATCGACATCGAGGATGACGGACATGTTTCTGTTTGCGGAACAAATCAGGTGATGATCGACAGAGCTATCGAGATAATCGAGAGCATTGTTACCGACTTAGAGGTTGGTATGGTCCTTTCAGGTAAGGTGGTTAATATCTTAAGCTTCGGTGCACAGGTTGAGCTCGGACCTAACAAGAAGGGTCTTATTCATATTTCAAAGCTTACAGACAGCCATGTAGGCAAGGTAGAGGATGTTGTTAAGCTTGGTGACGAAGTAACCGTTAAGGTCATAAAGGTTGATCAGAGAGATGGTAAGATAGATCTTTCAATGCGTCCTTCAGATGTAAACGGTACATGGATCCCAAGAGATGATGACCGTGAGCGCAGCTTTGAGCGTCGTCCGAGAGGTGAGCGCAGAGAAAGAAGAGATTATGACAGACGCTGATGATTTAAGTGTTTTGCATATCTGATTCTGATATTTTATAATTTAAGGCATTTATATATGCGGGAAGATATCTGCATATATAAATGCCTGTCTTAAATAATTCAATTCTGATAATTTTAAATATAAGCGGATTTTGATATTTCCTTAAATAGAATGAATATTTCTCTTGTATATCGATCCTTATTTTTTCTTTAAATTAATCCCGGTTAATATATTTTGATGAATAAATTTAATATTGATCAGCAACGTGCCATAGAGCATTCAGTAGGTCCTGCACTTATAATTGCCGGCCCGGGAAGCGGAAAGACGACGGTCATAATACAGCGTATTGCGAGGCTTACGCAAAAGGAACATATTCTGCCGCGTCATATATTGGCTATAACCTTTACAAAAGCAGCAGCTGAGGAAATGGAAAACCGATACGTTCGCCTTACCGGAATTAAGAGTGAGGATAATGGTAAAGAGCGTGTGACATTCGGCACATTTCATTCGGTTTTTCTTTCTGCTTTAAAAAAATATGTGAAGGATTTTACTCCGAGGCTTGCTTCACATAATGAAAGCTTGAAAATATTAAAGCATGTTGTTTCTGCAATATATCCGGATAAAACGTATACTGCAGACTATTACAGTGAACTTCTTTCAAGTATTTCAAAGAAGAAAAACAGTACTATAGGAAACTGTGAGGATTTCTTCGGCTCAGATCAGCTAAAGAGAATAATATCTGAATATGACAGCCTTTTGCATGCCTCAGGACTTATTGATTTTGATGATATGCTGCTTTTGATGCTGAGACTAATTAAAAGGGATGAGCGTGTGCTTTACGAGCTGAGAAATTCCTTTAGGTATCTCATACTGGATGAATTTCAGGATATAAATAAACTGCAGTTTGAAATTATTAAGCTGATCGGTGCACCGAATAACAATGTGTTTGCTGTCGGAGATGACGATCAGAGCATATATGGCTTCAGAGGCTCGGATCCGTCAATTATGTTAAGCTTTAAAAACTATTATCACGATGCAGAGATTATAACCTTAAGGACAAATTACAGATCTGATGAAACTATTGTAAATGCTTCACTTAAGCTTATAGCTCACAATAAAAACCGATATAAAAAAGAGCTTAAAGCCGCACGGTCCGGAGGGAAAGGCATTGACATAAGAGGCTTTTACGGCCTTGAAGAATGCGCACATCATATTATTCTTGATATTAAAGGACATTGCGGCGATAAAACCTATGCAGTTCTTTTCAGAACTCACAGAGCCGGAACGAAAGCTGCAGCGATAATTGCAGCTAATGATTTATTTCGGGAAGGAAATATTTCACTTATGACTTTTCATGCTTCAAAGGGACTTGAATTTGATGTAGTATACATTATAGAGGCGATGGATAAGATCACTCCGGGAATCAACAGGTGCATTACAGAGCTTGAAGAAGAGCGAAGAATGTTTTATGTTGCAATGACAAGAGCGAAGGAAGAGCTTCACATTTTTTACACAAAGAATTTCTACAATACGTTCAGAAAACGGTCAAGATTTATTAATGAGATAGACTAAAAGAGGTTGCATATGCAGAATACTAAAATACTTGTTGTAGATGATGAAGACAGAATGAGAAAGCTTATCAATGACTTTCTGACCATTAAGGGCTATGATGTTATTGAAGCCGCAAACGGTGAAGAGGCTGTAGATAAGTTTTTTGCCGATAAAGACATAAGTCTCATAATTCTTGATGTCATGATGCCGAAGATGAATGGCTGGGAGGTCCTTAAGACCATCAGAAAGGTATCAAAGGTTCCTATTATCATGCTTACTGCAAGAGGTGAGGAGCAGGACGAGCTTCAGGGTTTTAAGCTTGGCAGTGATGAATATATTACCAAGCCTTTTTCACCTAAGATACTTACAGCCAGAGTTGAAGCTATTTTAAGAAGGTCAAATGCTCAGGACGGAGACATTATAAGCTGCGGCGGAGTTACTATTGACCGCACTTCACACACTGTTACTGCTGCAGGAAAGCCTATAGAATTAAGCTATAAGGAATTTGAGCTGCTTGACTATTTCATGCAGAATAAAAACATTGCCTTAAGCCGTGAAAAGATCCTCAATAATGTTTGGGATTATGATTATTTCGGTGATTCCCGTACCATAGATACTCATGTTAAGAAACTCAGAGCTAAGCTCGGAGAATGCGGAGATCAGATTAAGACTATATGGGGTATGGGCTATAAATTCTCAGAGGAATAAGGATACTAAGTTTTGATAAAGCGTTCACTGAAAAGACAGTTTACATTGATATTTGTGGCTATATTTGCCGCTCTCTTAGTTCTGCTGTTTGGACTTAATAAGTTCTTTCTGCAGAACTATTATCTTACCGAAAAAGTCAAAATGATGGATCTCGCTTACATGACGATAGACAGAGCTGTTGATCTTGCTGCCGACAATAACGAGACACTTTTTGACCTTATAAACGAGGAATACGACAAAAATATTGAGGATAGTCCGACAGTAGCGATATTCAGGACCTTAAACGAAAGCTCTAATATCGATATTGCTATGATGAGCAGCGACAGGACGCTGTCTGCAGCCACCAGCCGTGAGGCAAACTGGCTTATGAATAAGCTGAATGTCTATATGGATGTGTTCGACAGAAGTTCTTCGGTTCCTGATGTTGAGGCATTTGCAGAAAATGAAGAGTCTGCTGCTGCACAGAATGATTTGCAGGATAATGCTGTAAATGAAGACGGATCTGAAGCTGAAACTGACGACTCTGTAACGGAAGAGTCTTCTGACAGTGAAAATAATTCAAGTGTAAATTCTGAAGCTTCCACGACACAGTCTTCTGAAATTGAGTCAGAAGTGATAGGGGCTGATAACGGAACTTTGGCGACTGATGAAACAATAACAGCTGAGACTGAAAGCGAAAGTGCATCAGAGGATAAAACACTTGATTCCAAAGCCGAAAGCATAATGGAGAGCATTTATTCGAGTATTCAAAGCACAAAAGAAAAAAGCTCTTTATTCAGCTTCAAGGAGGATGAAAGCCATTATAAGGTATTAAAGCAAAATGATAATTACATAACTCAGCGCATATTTGATTGGAGATCAGGCACCAATTACATAGAGTGCTTTGGTGTTTTCTCTGACGGAGACACCTTTTTCCTTATGTCAATGCCGCTTGCCAATATCAAGGAAGGTGTAAAGCTGTCACTCAGATTCACATTCTTTACAGGATTGATGGTGCTTATACTTGGCTCGGTTATTTTCTATATAGCCGCAGACAGACTCACACGCCCTGTAAATAGGCTTGCGAAGCTTTCGGATAAAATGGCCGGACTGGATTTTTCAGAGCATTATGAAGGCACACAGATAAATGAAATCGGATTACTCGGCAAATCCATGAATAAGATGTCTGACAAGCTTGACAGTTCGATCAAGGAGCTTAAGGAGGCCAACATAAAGCTTCAGTCAGATATTATTGAGAAGACAAGGATAGACGAGGCAAGAAAGGAATTTATAGCTAATGTCACACATGAGCTGAAGACACCGATCGCTCTTATAGAGGGCTATGCAGAAGGCTTAGTAGAGGGAATAGCCGAAGACAAGGAAAGCAGAGATTATTACTGTAGCGTTATTATGGACGAATCAGTCAAGATGGACAAGATGGTAAGGCAGCTTATCTCTCTCATCAGTTATGAATTCGGCAGCAATAAGATCGATCGTGCTGAGTTTAATATCTGTGCGCTTATAAGGAGCGTTACAGAATCGCTCAAACTAAAGCTTGATGAAAAGGATGCTATAGTTCATCTTATGCTTCCGGACAATATCACGGTCAATGCGGATGAATTCAAGATAGAAGAGGTATATACAAACTATCTTAACAATGCGATCAATCATTTGGACGGAGAAAAAAACATTATAGTAAGAATAGACGACGAACCGGATAAGGTCACTGTCTATGTCTATAATGACGGCAGACAGATCCCTGAAGACAGCCTTCCTCACCTTTGGGAAAAGTTCTATAAGGTCGATAAGGCAAGGACAAGAGCTTACGGAGGAAGCGGAATCGGGCTCAGTATAGTAAAGGCAATAATGGAGGCTCACGGTGGAGGATATGGTGTCAGAAATACAGATCAGGGAGTTGAATTTAATTTTTCTTTAAAAAAGTGTTGACGGTCGAACGATGTTGTGATAATATTAACGTCGTTCGCGGGGTGTGGCTCAGTTTGGTAGAGCACTTGATTTGGGATCAAGGGGTCGCAAGTTCGAATCTTGTCACCCCGACGCGTAAGGCTCATCGTAAGATGAGCCTTTTGTTTATCCAAAATATATTACAAGTGAATTATTGTTTATGAAGTTTTTTTATGATATATTAAATTGACCTGAGATGTTCGACGTTCTTATTTAAATACTTCCACAAAGTGACTTAAGGGATTTCAATATTGATGGCGTGGATGCCAGGCCGCTATTTTATAGCGGATCGCTGAAGCAGTCTCTGCGATTTCCCACCTGGCTGAATAGCTGGGAGTCTATTATAAGTTCGACGGCACCTTGGGTATTTAAGAGGTGTATATGGAATATAGAGAACTTGCGAAAATCGCGATAAAGGGACTTCCGCTCAGTTATGCCCCTTACAGCGGTTTTAACGTGTCGGCAGCCCTGCTTACTAAAGACGGCAGGGTCTATCACGGTGTAAATATTGAAAATGCTTCCTTCACACCTACAGTCTGCGCTGAGAGAACTGCATTCTTCAAAGCTGTTTCAGAGGGCGTCAGAGGGTTTGAGGCTATATGCATTGTCGGCTGTCATCATGAACAGCTTATGACAGAGGATTATAAAAAAGGCATCCTTAATGAATGGGCTCCTCCGTGCGGGGTATGCAGACAGGTCATGCGTGAATTCTGCGATCCGACGGAATTCAAGATCATTTTGGCAAGATCTGAGGATGACTTTAGGGTATTCAGATTAGAGGAGCTTTTACCGGAGAGCTTTGGACCGGAAAATCTGTAATTTTTTCAGGAGGAAAAGGTTATGTCAAAGAAGACAGCGGGTGGTTTGCTCGGAACTATGCTTATAGCAGGTGCTGCAGCGGGAATTGCAAAGTATCTTAAGGATTACGCAGGTGCCTCATATACAAATGATGAAGAAATAAAAAATGTCAAGAAAAATTCCAGAGAGGTGAAAAAGGCTGCAAAGCGCACCTACATCGCCATAAAGGAAAAACAGGATATAAAGAATGCTGCAGGAGATCTCCTTGAAGCAGCCGGCAATGTTGTTTCTGATGCAGGAAGCATTGCAAAAACTGCCGGAACGGGTGTGTATCACGCCGCTAAGGAAATTAAAGAGCGCTATGATGAAGATCCTGAGGCAGCAAAGGATGAAATGGTCAATAACCTTAAGGACATGGGTCATGAGCTTATGGGTATGGCTGCCGATGCCGCTGACAGTGTTGTAAATAAATTCACACAGCATGATGATGAGGATGATGTTAATTGTGACTGTGGCTGCTGCTGTGAAAGCTATACCAAGGCTGAGGCAAGCAGAGACAATGCCGATGACGAAGATCCTGAGGTAGTTGACGGAGCATGCGGATGCTGCTGCGGCAATAATTCCAATTCTGATGCTGCTGATACAAAGGCTTCTGATGAAGAAGTTTCAGACAATACCGATGCTTCTTCAGATGATGCATCTAATAAAATCGAGATCGAATCTGATGATGATTCATCATCATTAGAAATCAGTGATGCCGATTAATAATTTTGTGATTTTTACCGGTGCTAAAGCATGAAAACAGCCGCACCGGCTTTAGATACTAAACAAACGAGAGGTCTATTTTATATGCAGGTAAGAGGTGTAAATGAATTAAGACGTCTGTTCCTCGATTATTTTGAGAAGAACGGTCATCTTGTCATGAAGAGTTTTTCTTTGGTACCGCACAACGATAATTCGCTGCTGCTCATCAACTCGGGTATGGCTCCGCTTAAGCCTTATTTCACAGGGCAGGAGATACCGCCGAGAAACAGAGTTACCACATGTCAGAAATGTATCCGTACCGGAGATATTGAGAATGTAGGTAAAACAGCAAGACACGGTACATTCTTTGAAATGCTCGGAAATTTCTCATTCGGAGATTATTTCAAGCATGAGGCTATTCCTTTTGCCTGGGACTTCCTTACAAAGGAGGTAGGCCTTGATCCTGACAGACTTTACCCATCAGTTTATGTAGATGACGATGAGGCCTACAATATCTGGAAGGACGAAATGCATATCGATCCGTCACGTATATACAAGTTCGGCAGAGAGGACAATTTCTGGGAGCATGGTGAAGGCGCCTGCGGACCTTGTTCTGAGATATATTATGACCGCGGAGAGAAATACGGCACAGGTCCTGAGGATGTTATGGGCGGCGAAGGTGACCGTTATGTTGAGGTATGGAACATAGTATTCTCACAGTTCAATAACGACGGACACGGAAATTATACAGAGCTTGCCAACAAGAACATAGACACAGGAATGGGTCTTGAAAGACTTGCAATGGTCGTTCAGGATGAGGAGTCTATCTACACTGTTGATACAAACAGAGCGATACTCGATTATATAGCTGACATTTCAGGAGTTGTTTATCATTCTGATCATGACAGCGACATTTCACTTCGTATCCTTACTGACCATGTTAAGTCAAGTACATTCATGATATCCGACGGTATCATGCCTTCAAATGAAGGAAGAGGCTACGTATTAAGACGTATCATCAGAAGAGCTGTAAGACACGGAAGAAAATTAGGAATTACTAAGGACTTCATGCCTGAGATGGCTAAGAGAGTAATTGAGCTCAACAAGGACGGATATCCTGAGCTTTTTGAAAAGCAGGCAATGATACTTACCGTACTTGCTGCCGAGGAAGATAAGTTTAATAAAACTATTGACGGCGGTATGGATATCCTTAACGGCATGATAAGCGATATGGAGAAGAACGGTAAGACAGAGCTTGCAGGTGCCGATGCATTCAAGCTTTACGATACCTATGGTTTCCCATATGACCTTACAGATGAGATACTTGCCGATAAGGGATATACTGTTGACAGAGCAGGCTTTGATGCATGCATGAAGGAGCAGAAGGAAACTGCAAGAGCACGCAGAAGCTTCTCAAATAAGTATACCGGTGCAGATGCCACTGTTTATGACCTTATTGATCCTTCTATAACATCAGAATTTACAGGCTATTCACAGCTTACAGATAACGGTAAGATACTTGTTCTTACAACAGACGAAGAGATCACAGAGGCACTTTCAGAGGGTGAGCACGGAACTGTTATAACAGATAAGACTCCTTTCTATGCTACCATGGGCGGCCAGGAAGGTGATGCCGGAATCATCATCGGAAAAGACGGTGAGTTCAAGGTTGAGCAGACAATTCACCTTTACGGCGGACGTATCGGACATGTCGGATATGTTACAAAGGGAATGATAAGCGTAGGTCAGGAGGCTGAGCTTTCTGTTGATAAGGCACAGAGAGATGCTACAGCTAAGAATCACTCTGTTACACATCTTCTTCAGTATGCATTAAGACAGGTGCTTGGAGAGCATGTTGAGCAGAATGGTGCTTTATATGATAGAGACAGAATGCGTTTTGACTTTACTCATTTCCAGGCTATGACAGCTGATGAGATCGAAAAGGTTGAGGCTATAGTTAATGCTGAGATAGCTGCTAATTACGAAGTTATCACAAAGGTAATGTCTATAGATGAGGCCAGAAAGACCGGAGCTATGGCTCTTTTCGGTGAGAAGTACGGCGAGGAAGTAAGAGTTGTCACTATGGGTGATTCCATAGAGCTCTGCGGCGGTACTCATGTTAAGAGTACAGGTGAGATTGGATTCTTTAAGATCATCAGCGAATCAGGTATAGCTGCCGGCGTAAGACGTATAGAGGGTCTTACAGGCGCAAATCTTATGAACTACTACAAGGAGCTTGAGAAGGAGCTCAGCAGTGCTGCAGCTGTAATTAAGGCACAGCCTAAGGAGCTTGTTCATAAGCTTGAGCAGCTCAGCGAGGAATTAAAAGCTCTTAAGTCAGAAAATGAGAGCCTGAAGGCAAAGCTTGCCGGCAATTCACTCGGAAATGCTTTAGATAATGCTATAGATGTGAATGGAATAAAGGTATTAAGCACAAAGGCTGATGCTGCAGATATCAATGCATTAAGAGCACTCAGTGATTCACTCAAGGAATCTCTCGGAGACAGCGTTGTGATCCTTGGAGCTGTGATCGACGGCAAGGTAAGCCTTATAGCTTCTGCTACAGATGCAGCAGTTAAGAAGGGTGCGATGGCAGGAAATATCATCAAGGAGACAGCACCTATTATCGGCGGAAAGGGCGGCGGACGTCCTAATATGGCTCAGGCCGGCGGAAGTGATGCCGATAAGCTTGATGAAGCACTCAATAAAGCTGTTGAGGTAGTAAAAGCACAGCTTGCTTGATAGATGACTTACCTATTGCAGGACGGTTTTGCAATTTACATAAGAAAACAGTTGCGCTGTTTTCTCAAAGCTTATGATCCTGCATAAGGTATATCCGATACGGAGGTATACTGATGAAATATATATGCTCAGTCTGCGGTTGGGAGTATGATGAAGCTGATGGATTTACAGACAGCGGTATCGCTCCGGGTACAAAATTTGAAGATCTTCCGGATGATTTTGAATGTCCGCTCTGTGGTGTAGGTAAGGATAAGTTCAAAAAAGAATAATTAATACAGACGGAGGAACCTCAGCGGTTCCTTCGTGTATTTTCTGCGGAGGATATTAAATGAAGCTGTTAGAGGACAGGATCAGACAGGATGGAATAGTTATCGGTGACGATATTCTTAAGGTGGATAATTTTCTTAATCATCAGATGGATCCACAGCTCTTTGAAGCAATGGCAAAAGAGTGGAAAAGACTGTTTGAAGGAGCTGATATCAATAAAATACTTACTATTGAGGCATCAGGTATAGGTATAGCGTGTATAGCAGGCCTCGAATTCGGATGTCCGGTAGTTTTCGGAAAAAAGAGCCGATCAAGAAACACACCGGAGGATGTTTATTCTGCTGAGGTGCGTTCATTCACAAGAGGAACCGTAAATACGGTTACTGTTTCAAAGAAATATCTCGGACCTCAGGACAGAGTACTTGTGATCGATGATTTCATGGCTACCGGCGAAGCATCGGAAGGTCTTATCAGAATAGTTAAGGAAGCAGGTGCAACACTCTGCGGAGTAGGAATAGCTATTGAAAAAGCATTTCAGGACGGAGGAGATAAACTCAGAAGTGAAGGTATCAGAGTTGAGTCTCTTGCACGCATAGCATCCATGAATGAAAAGGATGGCATCACTTTCAAATAAAAGCTTGATTTTGTACGTGATTTTGAATTTAATTTCAATTAAAATCACTTGCATATAGCTGATGTTTGTGCTATAAATATTCACAGTGCAATTTAACCCCGCACTGAGTGGCATGTATAAATAGATACAGAAACTGCCACCGGAGGGAGGTAAGGGGTCTTTGTCAAACGTAATAGTTAAAGAGAATGAATCCTTGGATTCAGCCCTTCGCAGATTTAAGAGAAACTGCGCAAAGGCAGGTATCCAGCAGGAGATTCGTAAAAGAGAACATTACGAGAAGCCAAGCGTAAGACGTAAGAAGAAGTCTGAAGCAGCTAGAAAGCGTAAGTACAACTAAGTAAAATAGCCTCAATTCCTCTGGAGTTGGGGCAATTTTAATGTTTAAAGTAAATTATCAGGACCGCTAAGGTTTTGATATCGGTATAGAAATGCAGACAGAGATAGAAAAAAGCATACCTATTGAACATATAAGAAATATTTTCGGAGATTTCGACAGATTTGTTAAAAAAATCGAGAGAGCCTTCTCCGTTGACATAACCGAGAGAAATGGTTCCGTTAAGCTAAACGGAAGTCAGGATGCCTGTGAGCGCGCGGCAAATGTACTGGACGGTTTACTTAAGTTAAGTGAGACCAACGGCCAGATAAACGAGCAGCAGGTTGACTATATTATTTTCCTAAGTCTTGAGGGACTCGGACATGAAAAGGATATTGCAGAGATAGATAAGGATATTATCTGCAGAAGCATCACGGGACGTCCGATCAAGCCAAAGACTATCGGTCAGAAGCATTATGTAGATCTAATCAGGACTAAAATGATCACATTCGGCATAGGACCTGCCGGAACCGGAAAGACCTATCTTGCTATGGCTCTTGCTATTAAGGCTTTTAAGTCGCAGGATGTTCAGCGTATTATCCTTACTCGTCCTGCTATTGAAGCAGGTGAGAAGCTTGGCTTTTTACCGGGTGATCTTCAGCAGAAGATAGATCCGTATCTCAGACCGCTTTATGATGCACTCTATAATATTATGGGCGCTGATTCATTTGCTGCAAACCAGGAAAAGGGACTTATTGAGGTTGCTCCGCTGGCATATATGCGAGGAAGAACGCTTGATAATGCTTTTATCATTCTTGATGAAGCACAGAATACAACACCTGCGCAGATGAAGATGTTCCTTACACGTATCGGATTCGGATCAAAGGTCATTGTTACAGGAGACCTTACTCAGAAGGATCTTGAAAAAGGACAGACATCAGGCCTTGAGGTTGCTTTAAAGGTGCTTTCAAAAATAGACGACATTGGTTTTGCTGAGCTTACGAGTGCTGACGTTGTAAGACATCCTCTCGTACAGAAGATTGTCAAGGCATATGATGATTATGAGGCGAAGATAAATGACTATAAGCATAGAAAATGAATATGAAGGAGTCCTTCCAGAGGAGCTTTCAGAGGAAAATATCAAAAGAATCGCTAATGAGGTCATAAACAAGGCTCTTGATTATGAAGAATGCCCTTATGAGGCAGAGGTTGAGCTTATAATAACTGATGATGACAGTATAAAGGAGCTTAACAGGGAACACAGGGAGCTTGATAAGAGCACTGATGTGCTCAGTTTTCCGCTCATTGATTATGCTTCACCTGCAGATTTTGAAGGCTTTGATGACATGGATGATCTGTTTAATCCGGACAGCGGAGAGCTTATGCTCGGAGATATCGTTATTTCCGCAGACCATTGCATAGCTCAGGCTGCTGAATACGGACACGGGATCACCAGGGAATTTGCATTCCTGATAGCTCACAGTATGCTTCACCTTATGGGGTATGATCACATGACACCGGAGGAAGCTGCCGAGATGGAGCGCCGTCAGGAGGCCATTCTTACAGAGCTTAATTACACCAGATGAAAAACGATATTAAAACAAGAAATTTTATTACACAGGGCAGTATATTAGCCATAACCGGCATAATCTGCAGAATCATAGGAATGCTTTACCGCATTCCTCTTATTGACGTTATAGGAACCGAAGGAAACGGTTACTATACATCAGCTTACAGCATTTACAACATTCTTTTGATCTTAAGCTCATATTCACTTCCTACAGCTATATCAAAGGTAATTTCTGTGAGGCTTGCCAATGAGCGCTATGAGGACGTTAAAAATGTTCTCAGAGTAGCATTTTTATATGCAACTCTTATAGGTGCTGTAATGTGTGCCGTTATGTTTTTTGGAAGCGGACCGATAGCAAAGCTCATGGAAAAGCCGTTTTGTGCCTATGCATTAAGAACGCTTGCGCCGACTATCTGGATCATGGCCTATTTAGGAGTGCTCAGAGGTTATTTCCAGGGAACCGGAAATATGGTGCCTACGGCGATTTCACAGATAATAGAGCAGATCATAAACGCCGTTGTGTCTATAGTTATGGCTGTGATCCTTTTTGATTACGGTACAAAAGCTAATCTTATATATAATGAGACTGAATACAGCTATGCATACGGCGCTGCAGGAGGAACTATAGGTACAGGAGCAGGTGCTCTTATCGCACTCCTGTTCTTTATCATCATGATGCTTCTTTACGGAAGACTTCCGGAAGAAATGCTTATGACAAGGACAGAGGACGGAAGGACAAGAAGAGCGAGAACACGCAGAAGAGAATCCTTCGGAAGTATTGCAGGAGTACTGATACTTACATTACTTCCTATTCTTGTAAGTTCTACAGTATATAATATCAGCACAGTTCTTGATGATTTTATATTCAGCCGTGTACTTGCATCACTGGGACTTGCAGGATCTGTCGTATTTATGTGGGGAATCTTCGGAGAATATCGAATTCTTTTCAACATACCCGTTGCTATGGCTAATTCGATAAGCTCTTCGGTTATTCCTTCACTTACGAACGCAGTCGCTGAAAAAGACAAAAAGCTTGTCGTGCAGAAGATTAAGCTGAGTATTCAGTTTGTAATGCTTATATCCATTCCGGCAGCCGCAGGACTTTTTGCGCTTGCTTCACCGGTATGTGACCTTTTGTTTTCGAGCAGCAATAATACTGTACTGATAAAGGTACTCAGAGTCGGAAGCCCGGCTATAGTATTATTTTCACTTTCAACTATATCTAACGGAATACTTCAGGGTCTCGGATATCTGTCTGAGCCGCTTAAGAATGCCTTTATTTCGCTTGTGATACATGTAGTTGTACTCATTGCGCTGCTTTATGTTATGCCGAATATATATGCCGTTATACTGGCAAATACGGTATTCGCATTGATAGTGTGTCTGCTTAATTCACACTGTATGCATAAGCATGTCCGCTTCAGGATAAGAGGCTATAAAACCTTTGTAGTTCCGCTTATTGCTTCGGCTGTGATGGGTGCAGCAGTCTACGGAGTGTCGGCATTTTTACTTAATTTCATGCCTGACAGTATCAGCGGAGGCAGACTGTCTCTTGTATTTGTTGTCTGCATCTGCATATTGATAGCAGTACCGATATACTTTGTTCTGCTTATTCAGCTGAGAGCATTTACAAAGTCAGAGCTCATTGAAATGCCTATGGGACTCAGGCTTTACCGACTTCTCCACAGACTTTCTCTCATGTGATATAATGAGTGTCATGGATAAAAAAAGAAGGATACTGATAATAGGAGCAGGAGCGTCAGGAATGTCTGCGGCTTTGAGCGCGGCCAAAAACGGAGCGCTTGTTACTGTTGCGGAGCATAACAGTGAAGCCGGGAAAAAGATCCTTATCACCGGAAACGGAAGATGCAATTACACAAATACCTTCGTTTCACCGGAGCATTACAGGTGTAATGATAAGGAGCTTATCGGAAATGTGCTGGCTTCATTTGGGTATGATGACTGCATAAAGCTGTTTAAAAGTCTTGGGATAGAGCCGAATGTCATTCATTACCGTTTTGATGAAAGCGGCTATGTCTACCCGAAGGACGGCGGTGCAACCGCGTTGAGAGATGCTCTTTACAGGGGCTGTCTTGATGAGGGCGTGAGCTTTTTATTTAATACAGATGCTGTTGATCTGTCTATCAATAAAAATGAGGATATATTTAATACATCTATAGGGGAATTTGATGCTGTCATTATTGCTGCAGGCTCAAATGCATATCCTGCAACAGGTTCTGACAGCTCTGTTTATCCGATACTTAAACAGTTTGACCTCGGATTTAGACCTTTCCTTCCTGCACTTTGTGCTCTTTATTCCAAATCACCTTTATTAAAGGAACTTAAAGGAAAAAGAGTTGAAGGAAGTATTTCTCTTGTTATAGGTGAAGATAAGACCTACACTGCCGCAGGAGAGATACAGTTTAACGAGCACAGCATTTCCGGAATCCCGGTAATGCAGCTTTCAGGCTATGCCGCAGGTGCGCTAAAGGAGAAAAAAAGCTGCAGACTGATTTTTGAAGGCAACAGCTTTGAGATACACCGAACCGCAGGCTTTGACAGAGCACAGTGTTGTTCCGGCGGTATAGATACAGATGAAATAATCAAAGAAACGCTAGAATCACGGAAATGCAGCGGAATTTATTTATGCGGTGAGCTCATAGATGCATACGGAGAATGCGGAGGCTACAATCTGCATTTTGCATGGGCAAGCGGCTTTGTCGCCGGAAGGAGTGCGGCTTTAGGCAAATGATAAGAATAAATCAGATAAAGCTACCTATTTTTGAAGTAGGAACAGACAGTAAAAGAGAAAAAGAGCTTTTATCAAAAAAGGCTGCTTCTGTGCTTAAGTGCAGAACAAAGGATCTCAGAAAGCTCATTATATTAAAGCGTTCTATTGATGCCAGAGATAAAAATGACATTCATTTCGTATATTCCGTTAATGTCAGACTGCATGACAGCGTGTCGGGCCCTTCTGCGGAAACAGAGCAGGCATATATTGCATCTTTAAGAAATAAGAATGTTCTTCAGGAGACAAAGAAACCGTTAGTAATTCCGGTGACTGATCCTGATAATATTAACAGTAACTTAAGACCGGTTATAATCGGATCCGGTCCGTGCGGGCTTTTTGCAGCTCTTGTGCTTACCGAGAGCGGCTTTAAGCCGATAATATTAGAGCGTGGTCAGAATGAAGCTGAAAGAAGAAAAAAGACCGAGCTCTTTTTTGAGACCGGAAAGCTTGATCCTGACTGCAATATACAGTTCGGAGAAGGCGGTGCGGGAACATTTTCCGATGGCAAACTTAACACCGGAATAAAGGACCAGGGAGGTTTTATAGACTATACGCTCAGGACCTTTGTAAGGTTCGGTGCAGATGAACATATAATCTACGATCAGAAGCCGCATGTAGGTACTGACGTTCTTTGCGATATTGTGAAAAATATCAGACTCTATATTGAGGAACACGGCGGAAGCTATATATTCGGAGCAAGATTTGACGGAATAGAAACAGAGGATAATGAGCTTAAGAGTGTTTATTATACCGATGTCCGCACCGGAAAAAGACACTCTATTAAGACTGATACTGCTGTGCTTGCAATAGGTCACAGTGCAAGAGATACATATGAGGTCTTAAAAGAGCTCGATATAGACATGGAGGCAAAAGCCTTTGCCGTAGGAGTCAGAGTTCAGCATCCGCAGGAACTGATAGATAAAGCTCTTTATGGTGAAAACAGACTTTCAGAAAAGCAGGAGATATTAGGACCGGCTGCATATAAGCTGACTCATTCAGCAAAAAACGGTCGTAATGTATACAGCTTCTGTATGTGTCCGGGAGGTTATGTTGTAAATTCCTCATCGGAAGCGAATAGGCTCTGCATCAACGGCATGAGCTATAATAAGAGGGATTCCGGTACAGCAAACTCTGCATTGATAGTAAATGTTACTCCGGAGGATTTTCCTTCGGATGATGTGCTTGCCGGAACTCAATTTCAAAGAGAGCTTGAAAGTAAGGCTTATTCTGCAGCCGGCGGAGTTATTCCTTATGAGACCTACAAAGAATTTAAAAATTCGGAAAAATCACCTTTAGGAATAAGTGAGTTTAAAAGCTGCTTTTTAGGCTACTCAGCGGCTGCAGATGTCAGAGCAATACTGCCTGATTATGCAGCGGAGGCGATAGATGAGGGAATAGAGGCCTTCGGACATAATATAAAGGGCTTTGACAGTCCTGATACTCTGATAGCCGGAATAGAGGCAAGAAGCTCGAGCCCTGTAAGAATACTCAGAAATGATGAACGCTGCTCGCTTAAGTTTGACGGACTTTATCCTGCCGGTGAAGGAGCAGGATATGCCGGAGGAATAACCTCAGCTGCGGTTGACGGCATAAGAACTGCCCTCTGTATCATTAACAGAATAAATAATTGACAGATCGATCCCTTAGTATTACAAAAAGGAGATATTATGGCTGAATTTGTTACAGATGAAGAAATAAAACGTATTAATGAGCTGTATAAAAAAGCAAAGAGTGAAGGTCTCTCAGAGGCAGAAGCCGAGGAACAAAGAGAGCTCAGAAAGAAATATATTTTAGCTGTTAAGGCCTCTTTACATGCAACACTCAATAATGTTGATATAAAAGAAGAGGACGGCAGTATTACACATCTTAGGGATTTAAAAAAGAATGAATTTTGATTCGGTTATTTTTGATGTGGACGGTACTCTTTGGGACGCCGTTGACCCTACGGCAGAGGGCTTTTCATTGGCCTCTGAAGGATTCGAATTCGGTCCCAAGCATTTTTCAAGAGAAACAGTGTTAAAGGAGCTCGGGAAACCGCTGCAGGTCATCTTTGAGGATCTTTATCCGGAGATAAAGGAAACATATAAGGATGAAAATAAGCTTCGTGAAATCTTTCATGACCTGAGCGAAAGGTCTGTCAGGGAAGAGTATGCCGTGATTCGGAGAAAAGGTGCTTTGCCTTATCCTTTTCTTACTGAAACTCTTATTGAGCTTAAAAAGCATGTACCGCTTTTTATAGTTTCAAACTGCGAAAAGGGTTATATAGAGCTTTTCATGGAAAAGACGGGAACAAGGGATATGTTCTCGGGCTGGCTGTGCTTCGGTGATACCGGCAAGGAAAAGGATTATACTATCAAGGCTCTTGCAGACAGCTTCGGACTTAAAGCACCGTGTTATGTCGGTGATATTGAAAATGATGCAATTTGTGCCGGAAAGGCAGGCGTTCCGTTTATATGGGCGTCTTACGGCTTCGGAAACGTTTCTAAGGATTTGTATTACGGTAAATTAAATGAATTCAGAGATATCAAAAACTTTATTATCAGATGAGATACTTGCCCAAGCTCCTGTTAATGAGCCTGAGAGACAGCATTATTTTATAGAAAAATTAAAAGAGTATTTCACAAGCAGCAATAACAAAAAGAAAGCATGTGTTGCAACCTTCGGCTGTCAGATGAATGCCAGAGATTCAGAAAAGCTTACAGGCATTCTTACAGACATAGGCTTTGATGAGGGCGATAAGGAAGAAACTGCTGATTTTGTCATTTTTAACACATGTACGGTAAGAGAAAATGCCAATGAGCATTTATACGGCCGTCTCGGCAGATTAAAGCAGTCCAAAAAAAATAATCCTGACATGATCATAGCTGTATGCGGATGCATGATGCAGGAGACAGATGAGGTAGAAAAGCTCAGAATAAAGTATCCGTATGTGGATATTATTTTCGGCACTCATAATCTCTACACCTTCCCTGAGCTTATTTTTACATTGCTCAGAAAACGTTTCGGCAGTGTTGATAATATTAATGACAACGGCAAGGAGCTCATTGCAAGCTCTGCTGATGACGTTATCAAGTATGAAAAGCTATTACGCTACGGAAGCCACGGAAAGGATATCGAAAAGCTTTACAGAAAGCCTGTTGTCTCTGTGTGGAAGGACAACAGTGACATTGTCGAGGATCTTCCTTCAAAGCGTAAATATTCATTCAAGCAGGGCATCAACATTATGTTCGGCTGTGATAATTTCTGCTCCTACTGCATAGTTCCTTATGTAAGAGGAAGAGAAAAGAGCAGAGCGCCGGAAGAGATATATGAGGAGATAAGGAAAGCTGCTGCCGATGGTGTTAAAGAAATAATGCTCCTTGGACAGAACGTTAATTCCTACAAGGGAGGAATCGGCTTCCCTGAGCTTCTTATTAATGTAGATAAGCTTGCAGCTGAAACAGGCATTGAAAGAGTCAGATTTATGACCTCCCATCCAAAGGACCTTTCAGACAGTCTCATAGAGGCGATGGCTTCATGCAGCAGAGTTTGTCACCAATTCCATCTGCCGCTTCAGTCAGGCTCTGATCCTGTGCTTAAGCGTATGAACAGACATTATGATAAAGAGACATTTTTAATGAGAGCGGAAAAGCTTAGGGCTGCTATGCCGGATATTTCGCTCAGCACCGATATAATAGTAGGATTTCCGGGAGAGACAGAGGAAGATTTCCTTGAGACTCTTGATGTATTGAAAAAGGTTCGCTTTGATTCTGCCTATACATTTATCTATTCAAAGAGAGAAGGAACACCTGCAGCAAAATATACTGATCAGATAGATGAGGAGACTGTAAAGAATCGTTTTGACAGACTTCTTGAGGTTCAGAATGCCATAGTGGCCGAGAATCTTGACAAGCTTGTAGGACAGACCTTTCCTGTACTTTTTGAGTCAGTAAGTGAATATGATGATCAGCTTATAAGCGGAAAGCTTGAAAGCGGAACTACTGTGCATGTTCCGGGTGACGAAAGCATTATCGGAGCCGTAAGAAACGTCAAGCTTACAGAATGCAGAGGATTTTATTTTACCGGAGAGATTATAGACTGATATGAGCACTCAGAAAATGTCGCCGATGATGGTGCAGTATCTTGATACAAAGAAGGAATATCCCGATTGCCTGCTTTTTTACAGAATAGGCGATTTTTATGAGATGTTCTTTGAGGATGCCAAAATTGGTGCCGAGGAGCTGGATCTTGTCCTCACCGGCAAGGATTGCGGAATGGATGAGCGTGCGCCTATGTGCGGCATTCCGTATCATGCTGCAGATTCGTATATTACCAGACTTGTAAAAAAAGGCTATAAGGTAGCTATAGGCGAGCAGGTAGAGGATCCGAAGCTTGCAAAGGGCATTGTTAAAAGAAGTGTTATAAGGGTCGTTACACCGGGAACACTTACGGAAAATGATGCGCTTGATGACAGCCGTAATAATTATCTTATGGGTGTTTCTTATCTCTGCGGACTTTTCGGAATATCTGCGCTGGATGTAGGAACCGGAGATTATTATGTCACAGAGGTAAACGGGCTTAAGGAGCTGTATGATGAAATAAACCGTTTCTGCCCGTCAGAGCTTATACATAATGATGCTTTTCTTATGAGCGGCGCTGATGTGGAGCAGATCAAGGAAAGATGGAATATTTCCGTAAGCAGCGCTGATGCTTCATATTTTGATATAGAAAGATGTACTGAGCTTATCAAGGAGCATTTTCATGCTTTACCAGAGGGGCTTGGGCTTACCGATTACAGCGCAGGCATTTCTGCAGCAGGTGCTGTCCTTAAGTATGTATATACGACACAGTTTTCCAGTGTTGAATATATAACAAGGATAAAACCGTACAGCACCTCTGAATATATGGTCATTGATTCTGCAACTATGCGTAATCTGGAGCTGTTGGAATCAATGAGAGATAAAGACAGAAAGGGCACATTGCTCTGGGTATTGGATAAGACAAAAACAGCTATGGGCTCAAGATTTATGAGAAAGCTCATATCTCAGCCGCTTTTGTCTAAAGAGCTCATTATAAAGCGTCAGAATGCCATAAAAGAACTGAATGACAGATTTATAGACAGGGAAGAGCTCATGGAGTACCTGCGGCCTGTTTATGATTTAGAAAGACTTCTATCCAAATTCAGTTCAGGAAGAGCCAATCCGCTGGATGCACTTTGCTTTAAGCAGACTGTTTCAATGCTCCCGCCTATAAAGCAGCTGCTGTCAACCTTTGAATCAGAGCTTTTAACCGATATTAATAAGGAAATGGATGATCTAAATGATCTGTGCAGGCTTCTTGAGGCTGCAATAGATGAGGATGCACCGGTTTCTGTGAGAGATGGCGGCATAATCAAAGCAGGCTATAATGATGAGATTGACAGACTTAAAAGCTCTAAAACAGAAGGACGTAAATGGCTTCTTGAGCTTGAGAATGAGGAACGTGAAAAAACCGGCATAAAGACTCTTAAGATAAAATATAACAAGAATTTCGGGCACTGTATTGAAGTAACGAATACATTTAAAGATAAGGTTCCGGATTATTTTATCAGAAAGCAGACCCTGACCACCGGAGAAAGATATACAACTGATAAGCTTGAGCAGATATCCTCAGATATTTTAGGCGCAGATGAAAAGCTCAATGCTCTGGAATTTGAGCTTTTTTCAGAAGTTACTAAAAATGTTTCAAAGGAAGCTGTCAGAATACAGGACTCTGCAAAGGCAATAGCGTATCTGGATGTGCTTTGCTCGCTTTCATATGTAGCGATGCGAAACAACTATGTTTGCCCGAATATTAATACTAACGGTCATATTGAAATAAGAGACGGACGCCACCCGGTAGTTGAGCTCATGCTTAAGGACGGAGCATTCATTGTCAATGATACATCGCTTAACAATCAGTCTGAGCGAATCGCCATAATAACCGGTCCTAATATGGCAGGTAAGTCAACATATATGAGGCAGGTTGCGCTTATAACGCTCATGGCACAGACAGGCTCCTTTGTTCCTGCAAGAAGTGCTGATATTTCAGTCTGCGACAGAATATTCACAAGAGTCGGCGCATCGGATGACCTTGCAAGCGGACAGTCCACATTTATGGTGGAGATGACTGAGGTCGCAAATATATTAAGGAATGCAACCAAGGACAGTCTTCTGATTTTAGATGAGATAGGAAGAGGAACCTCAACCTATGACGGTCTTTCAATTGCCTGGGCGGTCGTAGAATATATAAGTGATAAAAAGAAGCTTGGCGCAAAAGCGCTTTTTGCCACACATTATCATGAGCTTACCGAGCTTGAAGGAAAGCTTAAGGGAGTGCATAATTATTGCATTGCGGTAAAAGAAAATAATGATGACCTTATCTTTTTAAGGAAGATAATACCGGGCGGTGCTGATAAGTCCTACGGTATAGCTGTGGCAAAGCTTGCAGGAGTGCCGGATGAAGTCATTAAACGTGCCAATGAAATCGCCGAGGAGCTGAGTCTTTCAGATATTACATTGGATGCCGGAAAGATAAGGACTTTGGGAAGTGATGATGTGCATGGCACTGAAGCTTCGGATAATGCTTCCTTACACGGTCAGGAAAAATCGGAGGCTTCCAATAGCTTATACACAGATGCAGACAGACTCTGTAAGGACATTGTAAAGAGGATAAAAGATACAGACGTAAACCGACTGACTCCGATGGAAGCATTATTTCTTCTCAGTGAGCTTCAGGAGAAATTAAAGAAATGATAAATATTCTCAGCAAAGAAACTATAGATAAAATAGCCGCCGGCGAGGTTGCGGAGCGCCCGGAGAGCGTTGTAAAAGAGCTTCTTGATAATGCTGTTGATTCAGGCTCATCAGCTGTAAGCATAGAGATAAGAGGCGGAGGACTTGATCTCATAAGAGTGACAGACAACGGCTGCGGCATCGACAGGGAGGACATCCCTGTCGCTTTTGTGCGTCATGCAACATCCAAGCTTAAGACAGCTGACGATATTGAACATGTTTGCACCATGGGATTCAGAGGAGAAGCTCTTGCATCTATTGCGGCAGTTTCTGATGTTGAGATGATTTCAAAGGTTCATTCAGAGCTTACAGGAACACTTTACCGTATAGAGGCCGGCTTTGAGAAGGCTAATAAGGAAATCGGGGCTCCGGACGGCACAACGGTTGCAGTAAGAAACTTTCTTTATAATGTTCCGGTCAGACGACAGTTTCTTAAATCTCCGCAGACAGAAAATTCTTATATTATAACAACTGTCGAAAATATTGCCTTGGCTCATCCTGATATAAGCATTTCGCTTACGGTCGACGGTAGAAGCATTCTCCATACCTCCGGAAACGGCAGAATGAAGGACATTATCTATATACTTCACGGTGCAGAGACCGCTTCAAATCTTATTGAGCTTTCATATGAGCATGAAGGGGTTACTGTGACCGGATTTATTGCAAAACCTGTTATTAACAGGAGCAGGAGAGATCTTGAGCTGTTTTTTGTAAACGGAAGATGCATACGCTCGGACATACTTAAAAAGGCTGTTGAGGACGGATATGCTCCGTTTATGATGCAGCACAGATTTCCGATGGTATTTATAAACATTGACATTAAGCCTGAAGCGGTAGATGTTAATGTACATCCGAGAAAAACAGAGGTCAGATTTTCAGATAATAAGCTGATGTATGATGCAGTATATGAGGCCGTCACTGATGCACTCAGTAAAAAGGAGCTCATAGTTGATGCAGGTGCAGCATTAAAATATCAGAATAAGCCTGCAATGCATGCATACAGCGTAACAAATGAAAAGAGTATTGCTGCAGAAAAGAGCTTTAAAGCAGAGCCGTATGAGGTCAAAAGAAAATTTGATTATGTAAGCTCGGTTGAGGAGCTCATAAATGGTAATAGCCAAGAGAATGCTTCAGCATTCTCCGATGACACTTCCTCTGAAAATGCTGCCGTGGCTGCCGTGAAAGAACATGGCTTTGCAGGAACACCGGCGAAAGAACATGCCTTTGCAGAGCTTATTGACACAGGCACTGATACCGGGAACAGGGCTTCTTCCGACGCATTTTTAAATAAAAAAAATGTTCCTTATTTTAAGCTTATAGGACAGGTCTTTGAGACCTATTGGATCATTGAATATAACGATGAAATGTTTATAATAGATCAGCATGCGGCGCATGAAAAGGTCAATTATGAGCGCTTCACTGCGCTTATAAACAATAATGAGGTCACTTCTCAGATGCTGTTTCCGCCTATAGTGCTTACACTTACTGCGAGAGAGTCTTTGCAGCTTGATAAAAATATTGAGTTATTTGCCGAGGCCGGATATGAAATCGAATATGCCGGAGATAAGGATTATGTCGTAAGAGCTGTTCCGGCTAATCTTCCGGGTGTAGGTGAATATGAGCTTTTAAAGGATATTATTGAAAACACCTTCGATGAAAGTAATTCCTTAAGCTCAGAGCTATTGAAAAATAAAATTGCATCCATGTCATGTAAGGCTGCCGTCAAGGGCAATAATAAGCTTTCAGAGCCTGAAATAAAGGCGCTGATCGGAGAACTTCTGACTCTTGACAATCCTTATGCATGTCCGCATGGAAGACCTACAATAGTAAAATGGTCCAGAGGAGATCTGGATAAACTGTTCAAGAGGATAGTTTAATGATTGATACCAATAAACCCAAATTAATAATTATAGCCGGCCCTACCGCAACAGGAAAAAGTGCCGCAGCCGTTAAGATCGCCGGGGATATCGGAGGCGAGATCATTTCTGCAGACAGTATTCAGGTCTATAAGGGAATGAACATCGGCTCTGCCAAGGTTACGGAGGCTGAGATGCAGGGAGTTCCTCATCATCTGATCGATGTTATAGATATTGACCGTGACTATAATGTTGCTGTTTTTAAGGAAATGGCATCGGAGGTTATGAAGGGCATATATGCGAGGAACCATATCCCTATAATATGCGGAGGAACAGGCTTTTACATTCAGGCACTGATCTACGACATTGATTTTGAAAATGAAGACGGTGCCGGCGATAAGGATAGCTACAGAGCGAATCTTGAGAAAATGGCTTCAGAGGGTAAAACAAAAGAACTTAAGGCAATGCTTAAGGAAAAAGACCCGAAAAGCTATGATAGCCTGGATCTTGAAAATACAAAGAGGATCATAAGGGCTCTTGAATACATGCATATTCATAATGAGAGCATATATGATCACAATGAAAGAGAAAAGAAAAAACGTGAGGATCCACCTTACGACATTAGCTTTTTTGTTTTGCACGGCGAAAGACAGGGCATGTATGAGCGTATTGACCAAAGAGTCGATAAAATGCTTGCCGAAGGCCTTGAGGATGAGGTAAAGGAGCTTAAGAAAAAAGGACTTACAAGATCCTCAACAGCCGGTCAGGGTATCGGCTATAAGGAAATGCTTTCATATTTAGACGGTGAATGTACACTGTCAGAAGCGGCAGAGCAGATAAAGATTAATACAAGACATTTTGCGAAGCGTCAGCTTACGTGGTTCAGACGTGAAAAAAATACTATCTGGATAGATATTGATAAAGGAGACCCGGCAAATGAAATCAGAAAATATTTATAAGGAATTCGGCATCAGTGACAAGGTGTATGAGCTTTGTGAAGAGGCAGAGAAGCATATAGCAAACAGATCAGAAGAAATTGACAGAATATGTGAATATAACCAGCTCAAGGTTATAAAGGCAATGCAGGACAGCGGAGTTTCTGAGGCATGCATGCTTGAGACTACAGGCTACGGCTATAATGATCTCGGAAGAGATAAGTTAGAGGAAGTATATGCCAAGATATTCAGAACAGAGGATGCGCTTGTCAGAAGTCAGATAATCTGCGGAACACATGCACTTACAGTAGCATTATCAGGAAATCTTCGTCCGGGCGATGAAATACTTTCCCCGGTAGGACTTCCTTACGATACTATTCAGAAGGTAATAGGAATAAGCGATACAAGAGGCTCTCTTAAGGAGTACGGCATCAGTTTTAATTATGTAGATCTTCTTCCGGACGGAAGCTTTGATTATGACGGTATCAGAGCTGCGTTAAATGAAAGAACAAAGCTGATAGAGATTCAGCGAAGCAGAGGTTATTCTGACAGACGTACATTCTCTGTAAAAGAGATAAGCGAGCTTATCAGCTTTATAAAGGGAATAAAGCCTGATGTTATCGTTATGGTAGATAACTGCTACGGAGAATATACTGAGCTTACAGAGCCTTCTGAGGTAGGTGCAGATATGGTAGTGGGCTCACTTATCAAGAACCCGGGCGGCGGAATTGCTCCCGTAGGCGGCTATATTGCCGGAACAAGTGAGTGTATTGCAAATGCAGCCGCCAGATTGTCAGGTCCGGGACTTGAAAAAGAGTTGGGACCTTCTCTAGGAAACAACCGACTTTTTTATCAGGGAACCTTCCTTGCACCTAACGTTACAAAAAATGCAATGAAGGCAGCGATATTTGCTTCTGCAATTTATGAGAAGCTTGGTTTTGAGGTATCACCTCGTCCTGATGATGTAAGACATGATATTATACAGGCAATTACATTAGGAGATGCAGATAAGGTAATCTCATTCTGTAAGGGAATTCAGGCAGCATCAGCTGTAGACGCATTTGTAAGACCTGAGCCGTCACCGATGCCGGGTTATGACAGCGACATAATAATGGCAGACGGATGCTTTATCTCAGGCTCATCGATCGAGCTTTCTGCAGACGGTCCGTTAAGAGAGCCTTATACTGTATTCTATCAGGGCGGACTCACATATGAGCACGGAAAACTCGGCATTTTAAAGAGTGTTCAGACCATGGTTGACGACGGACTTATTGAGCTCTGATAAGCTTCGTTAAATCGCATAGGACACAAGTCTTACAATTTAGTGAAAATTGATGTACTCATTTTGTATTTTCACATTTTTGTGTTAGTATTACAAAGAGTTTTCCCGGTATTTGGATATAATTTATGAATACCGGACATGAAAAAGAAGAGAAATTCGAAGAGCTTCGACCGTATGAAAAATTCGAAAAATACGGTGCAGAAGCGCTGACTGATCCGGAGCTTTTGGCTATAGTAATTAAATCAGGCTGTAAGGGTAAGTCCGCGGTAGAGCTGGCGGCAGAGATATTATATCCCGATTTTGATGATACAGACAGTTCCGATCCAAAGCACATCAAATATACAGACAGCAGGGTGCAGGATCCTTATAGGGATAATGCTCCCTGCGGTCTTGTCAGGCTCATGAATCTTTCAGAGGATGATGTGCGCAGCATGAAAGGCATAGGACGGGTAAAGCTTATCCAGCTTTGCTGTATAGCCGAGCTTTCAAAGAGAATAGCAAAGGAGCAGGCTGTATGCCGGCTCAATATTTCATCCCCGGACAGCGTGGCGGATTATTATATGGAAATGCTCAGACACAAGTCAGAAGAGGAAGTCCATGTAATGCTTTTGAATTCCAGAAACAACATCATAAAAAGTGTCATGATATCTATGGGTACGGCAACCTATTCAGCCGTTTCGCCGCGCGAAATATTTATGGCGGCACTTAAATACAAGGCCTCGGGTGTGATAGTAGTTCACAATCATCCGAGCGGAGATCCTGAGCCGAGTCCCGATGACATCGTTCTATCGGAAAAGCTTAAGGAGCTCGGCACTATGATGTCTATACCTATGCGTGATTTTCTCATAATAGGAGATAACAGATATACAAGCTTTCTTGAGAGAGGTTTGTTCTAAGGTCAAATGAATAACAGATTCTCAAAAAATATTCTTATAGTAGTTTCAATACTCTGCGCATTTCTGATAATCATCAGTTATATGCAGAGCTCTTTGCTTGACCCGGTGAGACATTATGCCGGGTATATACTCACACCTATCCAGAGCGGAATAAGTACATTCGGAAATGCTGTTGCCGGAGATATTGAAGAAAACAGGCATCTGCACAATGTTTATAAGGAGAATGAGCAGCTTACAGAAAGAATAAGCGTGCTTACCGAGGAAAATAATCGTCTGAGATCAGAAACACAGGAGCTTCAAAGACTTCGTGAGCTGTATAAGCTTGATCAGACATATATGCAGTATCCAAAGGTAGCTGCAAGAGTCATAGCCAGAGATTCACAGAAATGGTTCAGAGTATTCAGACTTGATAAAGGTCTTGCAGACGGAATCCAGAAGGATATGAATGTTATATGCTCAGGCGGTCTTGTAGGAATAGTTACAGAGGTTGGAGCAAATTACTGTACAGTTCGTTCGATAATAGATGATGAATCCAATGTTTATTCAGAGTCACAGTACAGCGGAGATACCTGTCTTGTTAAGGGAAATATCACTTCCTATGAGCAGGGAACTCTGGATATTACAAATATAAGCAAGGATGCTGTTTTTAATGACGGAGATGCGGTCGTTACTTCTTCTTTAAGCACCAAATTTCTGCCGGGCATTCTTATAGGCTATGCTTCGGATATAAATATTGATAGTCAGCATCTTACAAAATCAGGAAAGCTTATCCCTGTTGCTGACTTCGAGAAAATAAAAGAAGTTCTTATCATTACTACAATTAAAACCGACTCAGGTCTTGTAGATACCGGAGTGGGAGAAGTAGGAGAGGTAACTGAAACAGAAGAAACAGAAGAAACAGAAGAAACAGAAGAAGCAGAGGATATTCCTCAGGGAGAAAAAAATACTTCAGACGGCGAACTTGATATCGACATTTCTTCTGAAGAAGAAGGTACATAAAGGAAATATCTAAAAAGTGAGAATAGGCATAATAGTTAAAAGAATAAGCATTTACTTTCTTTTGATACTGGCTGCTTTTTTGATGCAGACCTGTGTGTTCCCTATACTCGGTTTTCTTTCGGCAACACCGAATCTCATTCTTATAATCACGTTTTCTTACGGCTATATATACGGAACCATGACAGGCATGATCTGCGGATTTTTTGCAGGTCTGCTTATGGATCTGTTTTATCCTGAGGCATTTGGATTATTTATATTGTTTTACAGCTATTTGGGATTTTTCAGCGGACTGTTTTCAAAGCAGCTGAAGAATGATTCTCTGATTTTTCCGCTCATACTTTGTACCGTTAATGAGCTTGTGTATAACGGCGCACTGCTGTGCTACAGATTTATAGCTGTAGGAAGAATGAATATCATTTATTCAATATTTAAGGTCATCATTCCGGAGCTCTTTTTTACGCTTATCATAACGATAATCGCGTACAGAATACTGCTCAATACCAACAGAAAACTTGATAAGATTGACAATATAAGAGGAAAAAACGTTGCGTGATAAGCTCGAAAATATATTTGAATTTCTAAAAGAACGACTTGAGCATCCTATCAGGGTAAGGATCATCTTTGTTGCTGTTTTATTCGCAGTCCTTTTCGGAATCATTTTAAACAGATTATATGTCCTTCAGGTCGTAAACGGCGGAGAATATTCCGCAGAATTTATTGATAAGATAGAAAGAACGGTAAAGATTAAGGGAACAAGAGGAAACATTTACGATGTTAACGGGAATCTCCTTGCCTATAACCGTCTTTCTTATAATGTTGTAATCGCAGATGACGGGTCATATTCTGATTATAATGACCGAAATCTCATGCTTTATAAGCTTGCCGGCATATTGGAAAAGCATAACGCCGCTATCAGCTCAAAGTTTGAGATGGATATGAATGACTCGGGAGAGCTTTATTTCACCTGCACCGGCAATGCCGCCAAGAGACGTTTTCTTGCAAATGTTTATAATTGCAAGACATCAGACCTTGATAAGAAAAATAAGGACGGCGAGATAAAATATCCGTCAGACGTTTCAGCCAGAGACATTTTCAATAAAAAGATATCGGACTATGCTTTTAGTTCTATAAAGGCAGCTGACGGAACCCCTGTGCTTCCATCGGACAGAACATTGCTTGATATGATCAAAATTCTGTATACGATGAGGCAGACCGCATTCCAGAGATATGAAACCAGCACAATATCAACGGACATAGGAGAGGAATGTATGGCAGAGCTCCTTGAGAATCAGGGAGATCTTAAGGGAATGAATGTAGAAGAGTCCTATATAAGACGTTACAATAATGCAAAGTATTTCTCGCACATTATAGGATATACAGGTGCAATACAGGACGACACTACCTTAAAGGAGCTTCAGAAAACAAATCCTGACTATGATATTACAGATCTTGTAGGTGCTACAGGCATTGAAAAGACTATGGAGCAGGAATTAAGAGGAATAAAGGGTGAACGTCAGATATATGTTGACAGCTATGGTCAGGTGCTTCAGACCATAAGCGAGACGCAGCCATCAGCCGGAAACGATATATATCTTTCTATTGATCAGAATCTACAGATAGGTGTTTATCATCTTCTGGAGCAGCAGCTTGCAGGAATAATAGCTAACAAAATAGTTAATATTCCGGCTGCTGATATCAAGACAGCTGCAAGAGCTTCGGATATTGTTATATCTGTTGATACTGCCTTTTATCAGTTTATAAACAACAACATACTTGATACAGCAAGCTTTTTTGATACGGAAAGCCGTGGTGCAGCTGAGGCACAGATAGCAACTGCCTTTACCGGACATAAAAAGGAAGTTCTTGCTGAGCTTGAAAAACAGCTTCAGAGTCAGAATGCGGCTCCGCTTTCAGAGCTTTCAAAGGAATATGTTGCATATATGGCATATATTTTCGAGTCACTTTCACAGGCTGACACTAATATTGTCGATACCTCAAGGATAGACAATTACTCGGAAAGCTATCTTGCCTGGAAGAATGACAGCATAAGTCTGCGCAGTTACCTATATTCTGGTATTTCCGAAGGTTGGGTAAATATTAACGTATTGGGTGAAATGAACGGAGCTCAGTATCAGGATGCCGATGTTATTTACGGAAACATTTGCGATTATATTTTAAAGCGGCTTCAGGACGATGCTGACTTTGATAAGCTGATTTATAAATACATGCTGTTTGATAAAAACGGTCTTTCGGGAAGACTGCTGTGCATGGCACTTTATGAGCAGGGCGTGCTTGAATTCAATGAGGAAAGATATAATGCACTTTCTGCAGGAGACGAAGATTATGCATACAGCTTCCTTATTGATAGAATAAAGGCAATAGAGATCACACCGGCACAGATGGCACTTGATCCGTGCATGGGTTCGGTAGTAATTACAGATGTTAACACCGGTGATGTGAAAGCACTTGTCTCATATCCGGGATACGATAATAACCGAATAAATGATGTTAACTATTTCAGTGACTGCTTAAATGATCTTTCCCTTCCGCTGATCAACTCAGCTACGCAGACCAACAAGGCTCCGGGTTCGACGCTTAAGCCACTTACTGCAATTGCTGTATTGGAGGAAAAGGCAATAGGCCTTACAGACACTGTTAACTGTACAGGTAAGTACACAGAGGTCACACCTAATATTAACTGTTGGATCGGAGCACCGGGACATCATGAGCTTACAGTTTCGGGAGCTATTGAAAATTCCTGTAACTTCAGCTTTGCCGATTACGGCCACAGATTGTCTATGATTACAGATGAGACTACTGGAGAACAGGTTTATTCACCGTCTACCGGTATTGAAAAGATTCAGAAGTATGAAAGCTTATTCGGTCTTGATCGCCTGAGCGGCATTCAGATAGATGAGAAAGAGCCTCATATGTCAGACTCTGACCCTGAAAGATCTGCCTTCGGACAGGGTACAAACTCATTTAATAATGTCCAGCTCGCAAGATACGCTACAGCACTTGCAAATAACGGTAAGCTTTTCAACCTTACTCTGCTGAAAAAAGAAACTGACTGCAACGGCAACCTTATTCAGGAATTCCCTGCTGAGGTCATCGATAATATCGAGCTTTCACAAAGTACCTGGGATGCAGTACACGAAGGAACAAGAAGCGTTATAACCACAGGCGTTGCAAAGGGCGTTTTCCAGGATTGGGATACCGTTCAGATAGCCGGAAAAACAGGTACTGCCGAGGAGGTTAAGACCAGGGGAAACCACGGTGAATTTATTTCTTACGCACCTTATGATGATCCTGAGGTTGCAGTTACAGTAGTTATGCCGTTTTCATATTCATCAGGAAACTCTGCAAGACTTGCAAGACGAGTATATGATTACTATTACGGTGCTGTGGATCTTCCAAGCATTATTAATGATGATGCGAGGGGAATACAGATCACAAACGTTGTGGACGGCTGATGAAACGTGACATTTTATACATGAAAGAGTATACTTAACATGGTTGGTAAATATAGTTTAAAAGCGCATAATCTTATGCTTATAGTGCTTGTTGCGGTGCTTAATATCATTGGAATTCTGATATTAAGATCAGCCTCAAACGGCGATGCAGGCATCATCACGAGGCAGATGATCGGTTCGCTTACAGGCTTTGCAATATGCCTTGTAATATCATTTATTGACTACAATAAGCTGCTTAAATATGCAAACTACATATATATCGGCACATTGATCCTTCTGCTTATGGTCCTGCTTTTAGGAGCGGTGCATAAGGGTGCCGGTCGCTGGATAGTACTTCCTGTCATTGGACAGATACAGCCTGCCGAATTTGCAAAATTCGGACTTATCATATTTTTTGCAGCATATTTTGAAAGAAATAAGAACAATCTTAATGAACCAAAGTTCTTAGCCTTAACTGCAGCGCTTATAGGCGTTCCGCTGCTTTTGGTATTTGCAGAGCCAAACCTAAGTACGACTATAATAATAGCTGTCATTTTCACGATCATGCTTTGTGCATCGGGATTAAGCGTAAAGCTTATAGCTTTATTTTCTTTTATAGCAGGATTTTTGTGCTGGTTTGTGATATTCTTATTTACAACGGATCACTATCATTTGATCCCATTTATCAAGGAATATCAGAAGAACAGAATACTTGGATTTCTTTATCCTAAGGAGTACTCCGACACCTTCTTTCAGCAGGGCAATTCTATTATGGCCATAGGTTCGGGAGGATTTTTCGGTAAGGGTCTCAATAATACGGACATCAGCTCTGTAAAGGCAGGAAATTTTCTCATAGAGGAAGACACGGACTTCATTTTTGCTATAATAGGAGAAGAGCTCGGATTCAGAGGCTGTCTTGGTATTCTTTTGTTGTACTTTGCAATAATTTTAGTTATTCTATGGATAGCCGGACGTTCTAAAAATGTTGCCGGAGCAGCTATATGCGTAGGTGTTGCGGTCTGGATCGGCTTCCAGACATTTACAAATATTGCAGTTGCAACTGCTATTTTCCCGAATACGGGAGTAACACTTCCGTTTATAAGCAGAGGTGCTTCATCACTGCTTTCGCTTTACATGGCGATAGGCTTGGTTTTAAATGTTGGTTTTCAGAGTAAAGAATAGAGAAACGAGGTCAAAGATATGAATGTCGGTTTGATAGCTCATAATTCAAAAAAGAAGCTTATGCAGGATCTTTGCATAGCATATAAGAGCATTTTGGCAAGGAACCAACTCTATGCGACGTCAACGACAGGACGACTTGTTGAGGATGTTACAAATCTTCATATCCACAAGTTTCTCCCGGGTGATCTTGGCGGAACACAGCAGATGGCTGCTCAGATATCCAATAATGAAATGGATATCGTTATTTTCCTCCGTGATCCTGATCATAATTCAAGTCACGAGCCTAATGTTAATGACATAGTTAAGCTTTGCGATCTTTATAATATTCCGATCGCAACCAATCTTGCTACAGCAGAGCTTCTTATACTTGCGCTTGGAAACGGAGAGCTTGAGTGGCGTGAATCATAAATCAATTATTACAACAACATCGGCGGCAGCATGTTTAACCATGCTGCTGCTTTCGGGCTGCACAAAAAGCTTTGATGATCCTTATACCTTCCCGGAAAATGGGCTTGAAGAGCTTGTGCAAAACGACTCAGCCTTGAAGCTTTCAGGCTTTGCATCTGAGCTTTGTGTTCCCAAAGAGGATGCAGATCTTAACACAGACGGCGTAAATGCCGCAGCCTTTGGTCTGTTCTCACTTGATGATAAAGAAGTGCTTTCTCAGCACAATATATACACGAAAGTATATCCGGCTTCGACAACCAAGATCTTAACATGCCTCATTGCGCTTGAAAGAGGTGACCTTGACGCAGAGGTTACGGTACCGGAGTCATCAAGAATAACAGTAAGCGGCTCATCCATGGCAGATCTTGAACCCGGAGATACACTCACACTGAGAGAGCTTCTTTACGGTCTCATGGTCCCGAGCGGAAATGATGCTGCTGAGGCGATTGCCGCATATATAAGCGGCGATTCCGGCAGCTTTGCCGAGCTTATGAATGCAACGGCAAAGAAATTAGGCGCTACACATTCACATTTTATGAATCCTCATGGTTTGCCGGATCCTGAGCATTATACAACAGTTTATGACATGTACCTTATTTTTAAGGAGGCCATGAAGAACGAAGAATTCAGGAAAATCAGCAGTACGGTATCATATACATGTACCGTTAATACTGCGGAGAATTCAAGGAACCCTCAGCGAGAGGTTACATGGACGTCAGGAAATGGATTTTATAACCAAAAGTTTCCGTTTGCAGATAATATGAATATTGTTGCGGGAAAGACAGGACATACTTCTGCAGCAGGTTTTTGCCTTGTATTAGGCGAGAATGATGACAGCGGAAAGGAATATATATCAATTATTTTTAACTCACCTATATATGAACAGCTTTATGCTTCAATGAAGAATCTTGCAGGAAAAAGCAACGGAAACTAAAGCTGATCGGTGAGGAAATATCAGTCATAATTAAACTGATAGAGTATTAGGATTATTTTTTATATTGCTCCATTTTTCCTTGATAAAGGTTTTCGGGTGTAATATAATTAAATAAAAAGATAACCCTTTTTAAGGAGGTTTTGTATGGTACAGTTAATCGTAGGCAGCAAAGGAAAAGGAAAGACAAAGCATTTACTTGACAGAGCTGCAGAAGCTATTAAGACAGCCAGCGGCAGTGTAGTATATGTAGATAAGAGTGCTCAGCACATGTATGAGCTTTCAAATAAAATACGTCTTATCAATATTAGCAGCTTCCCTGTAAATTCAGAGGACGGCTATATCGGTTTCCTTAGCGGAGTTATTTCACAGGATCATGACCTTGAGTATATGTTCCTTGATGGATTCCTCACAGTAGCTAATCTTATGGGTGCCGATATTTCAAGTGCTATTGCCAAGATCGCTGTACTTTCAGAGAACTACGGAGTTAATTTCGTAATAAGCGTATCAATGGATGCAAAGGATATTCCTGAGAGCTGCAAGCAGTATGTAGCTGTTGCACTTTGATTTAATTTCAAGAGAAATGGCTCATAGAAAATTAAGAATAAAAAGAACTATAAGAAAAATTTTCAAGCCGACTGTAGGCAAGCTGTTAGGTATCCTGACAGCTGCCTACTTTATTTTTACGTTCATTTCTATCAGCGGAAGAGCGGATGTCAATTACTATGAGGTTGAGGAAGGAAGTCTTGTTAAGGAACATGATTATACCGGGCTTATCCTCAGACAGGAAGAAATCATCGATGCGGAATCCGGAGGATACATATATTTTTATGTAGCTGACGGACGTAAAACTGCAGCCGGAGAACCGGTTTATCTTATCGATGCCGGCGGTGATCTGTCATCATATTTAAGCTCGCACAGTGAAGATCTTTCCGATGTTAATTCGCCTAAGCTTAAGGATATCCGCACAGAGATGCTTCATTATTCGAGAAGCTTTTCTGACAGAGATTTCAACATGCTTTATGATGTGTATGACAGCCTTGAGGCTAAGGCCGTTGAATATTCAAGTCTGAGCATATTCAATACTATATCCGACGATCTTAAGGCAAACGGCATAAGCTTTCAGGAATTTCCGGCCGGAAAGAACGGAACCGTCTGCTACTACACGGATGGATATGAGTCGGTCACTGAAAATGAGCTCTCGGCAGAGCTTTTTGATAAATCTGACTATAAGCGAAACACTGTCAAGGCCGGAGATCTTGTAGAGGCCGGTTCGCCGGCTTATAAGCTTATAACAGATGAGAACTGGTATATTGCTTTCATGCTTAATGAAGATGATGCGACATCTTTTTCTGACAGTACGGTACTTACTATATCATTCCCGGATAAAGGCTTTAAGGTCAAGGTTCCTTTCCGTATAGTTTACGGTTCGGATGGAGGCCAATACGGACTTCTTACGATGAACAGCTATCTGGTTCAGTTTACCTCCGACAGATTTGTAAGCTTCGACATCGTTTCCAATGATGTCTCAGGCCTCAAGATACCGGATAAGGCTATCACTACAAAGGATTTTTATATTATTCCTTCGGTGTATCTTACTGAGGATGCCGGCGGTAATACCGGCTTTAATAAAGCTATTGTAGGCGATAACGGAACATCCTATCAGTTTGTAATTACAGATATATACAGTAAGGATGATGATTACTGCTATATTGAATGCGATGAAAACAGCCTGCTAAAGCCCGGAGATTACGTTGTGCCGCCTTTGGGCACTGATTTAAGCAGCTTAAATGAAAGCACTGCGGATCCTTCTGCTGATAATGCATCAGGCTCTGCGAATGAAGGAGACTCCGAGACAGTTGCTTCTGATGACAATAATGAAGTAAAAGAAAACTCCAATGCAGTAACAGAAGATTCTACAGAAAGAAGTGTAGAGAATACTTCATCAGAAGATACTGCAATACGACAGGATTCAGACGACAGTTCTGCTTCAGCTGAAAATGCTGAAAATGAAGGATATGATCCTGAAGCTTTAGATGAAGATGCTTCGCTTAACAGACATGTTCGCTCAGCGGATAGTTCCGACGAGGATGCTGAGGATATTGACGGAAGCCAGGCTCAAGAATCATCCAAAAACAATGAGGATCTTGATAATTCGATTGATGAGGCTCAGGCGGAAGATTCAGATAATACTGAGGCAGCCACAGAAGCTGAAACAACAGCTGTTGAAGATGATACAAAGCAGGATATCGTGTCTGAAAGCTCAGAAAAGCCTGTAGCAGGCGATATTGCTGTCAATGGCGGAATGTACTGTATAAGTGCTAAAATGCCTTTAAAGGGCGTATATAACATCAACAAGGGGTACACGGTTTTCAGAAAGGTTGATATCTTAGAAAGCTCCAATGGCTACAGCATAGTCAAAAAGAACTCTGTGTACGGATTATCTACGTATGATCATATCGTACTTGATGCTTCTGTTATCGGAGACGGACAGCTGATATACAGATGATACATTTATTAGTAAAAATGTATTTAGATACCATTTTTATGATAAATCGTCGGTTTATATCGTTATTTGTGAAAAAATATTATATTTTTATTATAACGAGTACGCATTTTTATTAATAATAAATTGTTGATTTAGATTAATTGATGTGTTACTATATGTGCCAGAGAACAAAGGAGTTCAATGCAGAGATAATACTGCGTTGAGCTCTTTTTTTCTTATATTTAGATATTTTGATCAAAGTAATAAATACAAACAATGATAATTGCGGCAGATACTTAAAGAGTAAGAGGGGGACACAACAATGATGAATACACCCATGGCTGAACGAATGAATCATATTGCGGGTTCGGTTATAAGGAAATTTGCCGAAAAAGCTGCTACTGATCCAACGCTTATCACTTTTGCCAACGGAAATCCATCAGCAGTAACATTTCCGGTTGAGGATATGAAGAGATTTTACGATGAGGCACTTACTACAGGCTATTCTGAAAGCCTTATGCAGTACGGTACCGTCCAGGGCTACATGCCTCTTGTGAACTTTCTTAAGGATCGACTTGCTAAGAAATACGGCTTCGATTGGGAGGAGAATGATCTTTTCATTGTAAGCGGAGGAACACAGGCGGTAGACGTTGCATCAAAGATCTGGCTTGATAAGGGAGATACTGTTATTGTTGAAGAGCCGTCCTATGCAAGCTGCTATAACATTTTCCGCTGCTATGAGGCAAAGCTTCAGGGTGTGCCTATAGGAGAAGACGGAATAGATGTTGAAGCAGTCGAGGAAGTTCTTAAAACAAACAAGACTGTCAAAATGATCTACACCATACCTTCATTCCAGAATCCGACAGGCTTCAGTACTATTATCGAAAAGAGAAAGAAGCTCTACGAACTGGCATGCAAATATGATGTTGTCATTCTTGAGGATGATCCTTATGCTGAGCTCAGATTCGGCGGCGAGGAAATTAATCCGATAAAATCGCTTGATAAGGATGGACGTGTGTTCTATACAAGCTCTCTTTCAAAGGTAATAGCTCCGTCATTCCGTCTCGGATATCTTGTAGTGAATAAGCGATTCGGACAAAACGTCAACATCTGCAAGCAGTGCATGGATGTTCATTCAAACACCTTAGGTCAGTATGTTGCTTGGGGCATCATGACAAAAACAGATTATGATGCACATATCAAGCTTGCTCAGGAAGAGTACAGAAGAAAATCAACGCTTATAAGTGAGACTCTTAAAAAGACCATCCATCCGTCATGCAAGATCAGTAATCCGACAGGCGGCATGTTTATAATGATGTTTATGCCTGATTCTATTGATGCTGAGGATTTCGTATGGAAGGGTATCGACAGAGGCGTTGTATGTGTTCCGGGATCAGGATTTGCTATTGACGGAGAAAAGCCTTCACATTCAGTGCGTATGTGCTATTCAACAGCAGCTGATGATCAGATTGTTAAGGGCGCCGAAATTATCGGAAAGCTTACCTGGGATATGATAGAAGGAAAGGCATAAATATGTCACAGAAGAAAAAGCTGTTATTTGCAAATAAGCAGAAATTCACAGATGAAATGTTCAAGAGCCTCGAAGAATTTGTAGATGTTGAGTTTTTGGACGGACCTGAAACAGAAGAGTATCCGGATCTTGATTTTGACAGCATCAACGGAGTTGTCTGCTTCAATTTCTTCAAACATAACGATATTAATAAATTCAAAAATCTGGACTATATTCATACGACCTCAACAGGCTATGACCAGTTCGATTTGAAGGATCTCAAGGACAGAGGTATTACACTTAAGAATTGTCCCGGCGTTCACAGTGTTCCAATCTCTGAATTTGTTTTAGGTGCAACACTTCAGATTTATAAAAAGTTTCATCAGCTGAAGACACAGCAGAGCGCGCATTATTGGTACTGCGATTGGGATCTTGAAGAGATATACCAAAAGAGAGTTCTTATTATAGGCACAGGCTCGATAGGACAGCATGTTGCACAGCGCTTTAAGGGATTTGAACCTACCATAATCGGTATAGATGCATTTCCAAATAACAAATTCGGCTACTTTGATGAGGTTTTCACAATGGATCATATGGATTCAGAGATACCTAAGGCAGACATAGTAGTTAACTGCGTTCCGCTGTTTGAAAATACTCATCATTTGTTCAATCGTCATTGCTTTGACATTATGAAGAATGATGCAGTATTTATAAATGTTACAAGAGGCCCTGTAGTAGATAATGATGCGCTTCTTGATACTCTTAAGTCCGGAAAGCTTAGGGGAGCTGCAGTAGATGTCTGGGAGCATGAACCATTAGAGAAAGAAAGCGAATTCTGGGACATCGACAGACTCATTATAAGCGCTCACAACAGCTTTGCCGGAAACGGAAACAATGAGAGAATATTCAGCTGTATAACCAAAGATACCAAGGATTGGGCAGACGGAACTCTTATTGCTAACCTCCAGCAGAACCTGTAATACGTAAAGTATATTTAAACTAACTTTTTAACAACTTTTTAATCCACACCAAACCATTTTTAATAATTACCCCATACGTTACCTTTTTTACAAAGAAACCGCCGATTAATACGATACAGTCGTAGATCGGCGGTTTTCTTTGTGATTAAATTTAGTATGCAAAATATATATAAATACAAGGAAATATAAAAAGATAATTATTTATATTTACTAATAATGGCTTTAGTTATCTCTTATAATGTGGTAGATTCTATTTAAGAGCATAAGAAAAGGCTTTTTTCAAAGCCTTTAGGTACGCACAATGCGTGTCATATGACGGTGTCGGTAAAACCTTATTTGCACTCGTCTTGTAAGTTATATAAGAAAATTATCATTCATTTTGGTTTATGTCAAGATGGGTGTATAAATATTTTTTCATAGCTTACATTTATTACGCATTGAAGCTTTAAAATGTATTTTAATTTATATAGATATGGAGTTAATTATGAACATAAAAAACATAAAAAACGGATATTATCTTGGACTTGATATGGGAACCAATTCTGTCGGATGGGCAGTAACAGATAAAGAATATAGGGTCTTGCGCGCTAAAGGAAAGGATCTCTGGGGAATAAGAGAATTTGATGAGGCAGAAACTTCAGTTAACCGTAGAACTCAAAGAATCTCCAGACGCAGACGCCAGCGAGAGACAGCAAGAATAGGCCTTCTTAAAGAATATTTTTACGATGCAATAATGAGCGTTGATCCGAATTTTTATCAAAGACTTGATAACAGTAAATATTATCTTGAAGATAAGGATGAAAACGTCAGAGATAAGAACGGAATATTTAATGATCCTGATTTTACAGATAAGGATTATTTCAAAAAATATCCTACTATTTTTCATTTGAGAAAGGCCCTGATAGAGGATGACAATGAAGCTCATGATGTAAGGCTTGTTTACCTTGCCATACTTAATATGTTTAAACACAGAGGACATTTTCTTGATAAGTCAGGACAGCTTGAAAACTCTGAGGGAAGCCTTGCAGACCTTTATATGGAGCTTTCTGATTGCGTAGACGAATGTAATATTCCGGAGAATGCTTCTTGTAATGTTGTACTGCCTAAATTAGAGGATGAGAATGCATTTGCAGCTGCTATTACCAACAGAGACATTTCAAGAAAGGAAAGATATAACGAGCTTTTAAATATTCTGCATATTAATAAGTCTCAGAAACAGCTTTTAGAGATAGTTAAAGGTATATGCGGACTTAAAATGAATCTTGTTACAATTTTCGGAGATGAAATAAAAAGTGAAGAAGATTCGAAAATTGATCTTAGCTTTTCTGATAATAATGCTGAGGAGACATTGGCAGAGCTTGCAGATAAGTTGGATGACGATGAAATGAACGTCATTTTATGTACAAAAAAGCTGTATTCCGAGGCTGTATTACACGCAATCCTTAAAGGGGATAAATATCTTTCTTACGCCAGGGTCAGAGATTATGAAAAGCATAAGTTGGATCTTAGAATACTAAAGGATCTCCTTAAAAGAACATCAATGGAAGATTACAACAGGATGTTCAGATCAGAAGAAGCCGGAAGCTACAGTGCATATGTTAATTCCTGTAATTCAAGTACTGTAAAAGGAAATATTTATGGAGGACCTAAAAGAAGAGGTATAGACGGCAGAAAACCGGAAGATTTTTATGCCTTTACCAAAAAAATAATTAAGAACTATCCTGATTCTGAAGAGAAAAAATATATTTTAAGTGAAATAGAAAGAGAGCAATTCCTTCCTAAAAAGCTTACTGCTTCAAATGGTGTTATACCTAATCAGGTTCATGCCAAAGAATTAAAAGTAATTCTTAGTAATGCTGAATCTAATTTACAATTTTTAAAAGAAAAAGATGATTCCGGTCTGACGATTTCAGAACGGATAATTAAGCTGTTCAGCTTTACAATACCATATTATATCGGACCTGTTAGTAAAGACATTTCACGAGGAATAGGAACAGGATGGGCAGTGCGTAAAGATAGCGGTCGTGTATTGCCTTGGAATTTGTCCGATAAAATTGATATTGGCGAGACTAGAAAAGGATTTATTGAGCGGCTGATCAGAAGATGTACATATTTAAATGATGAAAAGGTACTTCCTAAGGCATCGTTACTTTATGAGAGCTTTTGTGTCTTGAATGAAATCAATAATATCAAGGTTGCCGGAACAAAAATCAGTGTTGAAACAAAACAGGCATTATATAGAGAACTGTATCAGAAAGGAAAAAAAGTCAGCCGAAAGGATATCGAGAGATATCTGATTTGTTGTGGAATAATTAAGGAAGGTGAGCAGGATCTTATTTCCGGTATAGACATACAAATAAATAATTGCCTCTCATCATTTGGAAAAATGTCTGCTGTATTTGGTGAAAATATACATGAAGATAAATATCAGAAAATTGCAGAGGATATAATTATACTCTGCACCATATACGGAGACGAGAAAACCGAGTTAAAAAAGATTCTAAGCAATAAATATTGCAGTGAAAATAATCCTGAATTAAATGTTCTTGATGAGAAGAAAGTAAAACGTATTACAGGATTTAAGTTTAAAGATTGGGGAAGAGTATCTTATGAATTCCTGACTCTTCACGGAGCAGATAAAAGTACAGGTGAACTCAGATCAATTATAAGAACTATGTGGGAAACCAACGACAATCTTATGGAATTGCTTTCCGACAGATATACATTCAAAGAAGAAATAGAATTGAGAACAAATAGTGCGGCCAAGAGCTTATCTGAATTTAGTATTGAAGATTTAGACGGCATGTACTTTTCTGCGCCGGTAAAGCGTATGATTTGGCAGACGCTTCGTATCATAAAGGAGCTCGAACATGTTATGGGAGAAGCTCCCGAAAAAATATTTGTAGAAATGGCTAAACGACCTGATGAAATTAAGAAAAGAACAGATTCCCGTGCAAAGGGCTTTACTGAGCTATATAAGAATATCAAAGATGAAGATAAAGACTGGATAAAGTTTATAGAGAAGGCTGATAAAGACGGATCAATACGAAGTAAGAAAATGTATCTTTACCTGACACAGATGGGAAGGTGCATGTACACAGGTAAGGAAATAGAATTATCGGAGGTTATGACCGATAAGTATGACATCGATCATATTTATCCGAGACATTTTGTTAAAGACGATAATATAGCAAATAACCTTGTTCTTGTTGAAAAGACTAAAAATGCTCATAAGAGTGATGCATATCCTATAGAGGAATCTATAAGAAAAAATATGCATGATTTGTGGAAAATATTGCTTGACAGAAAGCTTATCACAAAGGAGAAATACTTAAGACTTACATCTGCAAGCCCTTTCACGGAAGAACAGCTTGCAGGATTCATTGCAAGACAGCTTGTTGAGACAAGACAGGGAACAAAAGGTGTTGCAGATATTTTAAGAGAGGTTATGCCTGAAAAAACAAGCATAATATTCTCAAAAGCCTCTAATGTATCAGACTTCAGACATGAAAATAATCTGTTGAAATCAAGGATAGCAAATGATATGCATCATGCGCATGACGCATACCTTAATATAGTTGTCGGTAATGTCTACAACACAAAGTTTACTAATGATCCAAGACGATTTGTTAAGGATTATGAATCAGATAAGCTTACGAATAATTATCATCTGAGTAAGATGTTTAATTATGATGTTATGAGAAATGGATACTGCGCATGGAGAGCCGGAGAAAACAGAACTATATCTACAGTTAAAAATATGCTGGCAAAGCCAAGTCCGATGCTCACCAGAATGTCATTTGAAGGTCACGGACAAATTGCAGATCAAACATTATATGGAAAAGCCAAAGCAATAAAGTCACCTGATTTATATATTCCTCTTAAAGAAAGTGATGAAAGACTATGTGATGTAAAAAAATATGGAGGATTTTCTTCTGCATCGACAGCGTATTTTGTATTAGCTGAATATACAAAGAAAAAGAAAACAGTTAGAAGTATTGAAGCGATACCTATCTATATCAAGGAAAAAGCGGATAAGGATAAGACGGTAATTGAAAGCTATATCAGTAAAAGGACAGGGGGAGAGAATATTAGAGTGGCTGATATAAAAATTAAAATACAGTCACTTATAAAGCTTAACGGATATTATCTGTATCTTACAGGCAAAACCGGAGATCGATTAATTCTTAGAAATGCTGTGCAGCTTATTTTTGACCAGGACACTATTAACTATATCAAAAAGTTAGAAAAAGAATATGACAATGAATTGAATTCTGAGGATAATATTAGGCTTTATGACACTCTTATTAATAAGCATAAGACTAACATCATGACTAAACGTCCAAATCCAGTGTTAGATAAGCTTACTGAAGGCGGGGAGAAATTTATTAACCTTGATCTTGATAATCAAAAGAAGGTACTAAAGGAAATACTAAAATTATCAGCTGTAGGCGGAAACGGTGCTGATCTTAGTCTTATAGGTGCTTCACCAAATACAGGTGTTATGCTTACTAATAAAAATATCTCGGCAAACAAAGAATTTATGCTTATAGAACGCTCTGTAACGGGTTTATATGAAAAGGAAACAGATATCTTAAGGATATGAGTTGGCGAACTGTAGTAATAAGTAAAAGTGCAAAGCTGGATTATCAGCTTGGATACATGGTAGTACGTCAGGAAACAGTAAGTAAGGTGCATTTAAGTGAATTATCAGTGCTTATAATAGAATCTACTGCTGTTTCGTTGACGTGCGCCTTACTTAGTGAGCTTACAAAGAAGAAAGTCAAGGTAATTTTCTGCGACGAGAAAAGGAACCCTTCCTCAGAGCTTATTTCGTACTACGGGAGTCATGATACAAGCGTTAAGGTACGAAACCAGATAGCGTGGACTGATGATATTAAGCAGGCTGTGTGGACTGAGATAGTTTCGGAGAAAATCAGAAAACAGGCACAGCACCTTGATGCCTATGACAAAAAAGAAGCTGATATGCTTTATGAATATATCTCAGAGCTCGAATTTGGTGATGCAACAAATAGAGAGGGACATGCAGCAAAGGTTTATTTCAATGCATTATTCGGAATGGATTTCACAAGGACGCAGGAAAACTGTATTAATGCAGCACTTAATTACGGATACTCTTTAATCTTATCGTTATTTACGCGTGAAATAACCGCTAATGGTTATATAACACAATTGGGACTGTTTCATGACAATATGTTCAATCAATTTAATTTGGCTTCAGATCTTATGGAACCATTCAGGCCGATAATAGACAGCAAAGTGAAAGAGATGGAGCTGATAAAATTTGAACATGATGAAAAAATGAGCTTACTTTCAATTTACCAGGAAAATGTAATTATAGCAGGACGAAACGAATATCTAATAAATGCGGTGAAAATTTACAGCAGAAGCGTTTTTGATGCTCTCAATGAAAAAGATGTTTCACTAATAAAATTCTACGATTATGAGTTATAGATTTATGAGAGTTATTGTATTTTTCGACCTTCCGGTAGTTACTACTGAAGATATGAGAGAATATAGAAAATTCAGAAAATATCTAATAAAAAACGGTTTTATTATGGTTCAGGAGTCCGTATATGTTAAGCTTGCAGCAAATTCGAATACGGCGGATGCTGTGTCTGATAATCTTCGTAAGAATAAACCAACAAACGGACTTGTACAGGTACTTAAAGTCACTGAAAAACAATATAACCGCATGGAATGCATAGTGGGAGAGTGTAAGTCGGATATAATTGATACAGATGAAAGGCTAATTATTCTATGAGACTTATCAATACAAATTATGATATTGATTTAGAATTCAAGGAGAATGAAACTCAGGTTCTTGTAATAGAATCTAAGCAGCTCTTGTCTGAATTACTATGGGATTTTCTAAGGCAGTACAGCGGAAGTGACCGAGATTTTATTTTATCGTCGGATAATAAAATATTAAATATCGCTAAATCTTGTGATCTAATCATCGATCCGTTTAGAGTTGATTTTAACAATAGAAGGATAAATACAAAACTTCATCAAGAGCTGTCGCAAATTATACAGGAAGATTTCTATGAAGAAATCGGTAATATCAATACACTTGCAATGCAGGTATTAGACGGAGCATCCTCAAAAATCCCGTATCCGCTGATATATAATATTAATACTGATATATCGGCATTTTTGAAGATTTATGATATTAAGATTGATGATTATAGTGACAATCTTTTAGAAAGAATATGCATTTATTTAAAGCTTATGAGCAGTATTTGCGATGTTAAATTGTTTATAATAGTCGGAATCAGTAATTTTATTGATAATACCGGACTTAGAGCTTTATATGAAACAGCTTTTTATGAAAAAGTATCGCTTTTGATAATTGAAAATAATGAAAGAGACTGGTTAAACAATGAAGAGGTGACTATAATTGATAAAGATAGATGTTTGATACAAATATAATAATTAACTTACAGCGGTTGTCTGTCTGCCGTCAAGCTCAGTGACGATCTCTTCTCTTGATTTGAGGTTTGAGAGTCTTGTAAGTTATAAAAGGTATCAAACCGCGGTACTTGCTGACAGCTTGTACGTAGAGTTTGAGAGTCTTGTAAGTTATAAAAGGTATCAAACCGAGGTGCTCAGCGTAGTCCATATAGAGCAGTTTGAGAGTCTTGTAAGTTATAAAAGGTATCAAACAGGAATGAAACGGAATACAATGGCAGACAAGTTTGAGAGTCTTGTAAGTTATAAAAGGTATCAAACTGCTAATGCTGCTCAAATGGCTATGCAGGAGTTTGAGAGTCTTGTAAGTTATAAAAGGTATCAAACTAGTTCTATCTCCATATTCGCCGGCTGCGTGTTTGAGAGTCTTGTAAGTTATAAAAGGTATCAAACAAATACCTTTGCGACACCGCCAGAGTTACAGTTTGAGAGTCTTGTAAGTTATAAAAGGTATCAAACATAAAATGACCATTTCCCAGTATGAGAACGGTTTGAGAGTCTTGTAAGTTATAAAAGGTATCAAACTTATCATCATACTTAGATGATAATGTTTCGGTTTGAGAGTCTTGTAAGTTATAAAAGGTATCAAACTATGCACTGAATTGCCTAACTGATGAGGTGGTTTGAGAGTCTTGTAAGTTATAAAAGGTATCAAACGACGCTCATGGCGAGCATTGCCGGCATAAGGTTTGAGAGTCTTGTAAGTTATAAAAGGTATCAAACTTAAATTTAAGTCCCGCCTCATCGATCACCGTTTGAGAGTCTTGTAAGTTATAAAAGGTATCAAACACTGACCAATTACATCATCCGGAAGCTTATGTTTGAGAGTCTTGTAAGTTATAAAAGGTATCAAACCTGCTTAGCAACACTCTCAGCAGTCTTATTGTTTGAGAGTCTTGTAAGTTATAAAAGGTATCAAACCAAATACAGATGTGTCGCCAAAAGCATCCCGTTTGAGAGTCTTGTAAGTTATAAAAGGTATCAAACAACTGATAGAAGAATTTCTTCGCCGGGAATGTTTGAGAGTCTTGTAAGTTATAAAAGGTATCAAACGACAAAGAGGCCCAGCTCACGGCATTACAGTTTGAGAGTCTTGTAAGTTATAAAAGGTATCAAACTGAGAAAGATAACGAAGTTTTCGGCTATCAGTTTGAGAGTCTTGTAAGTTATAAAAGGTATCAAACGATATTCCTCAAAGTAAGGTCGTTGAATTTGTTTGAGAGTCTTGTAAGTTATAAAAGGTATCAAACCGCGCTGCCATTCATACATTTGATCAGCAGGTTTGAGAGTCTTGTAAGTTATAAAAGGTATCAAACTATATAAACAAACAATAACTATTAACTATTGTTTGAGAGTCTTGTAAGTTATAAAAGGTATCAAACCACATTAAACGCGCTTTCGTACACGATTGCGTTTGAGAGTCTTGTAAGTTAATTGAAAAAGAAACGCATAAAAGCAACACCTGTGAGCACATATAGTGATATATGTTGTCGTATATGCGGGTGAGCTTTTATTGCGATTTATAATCCCATAGCTGTTTCGATATTTGAAGAGACTGCGGATTTCCACCATTTGGCATGAGATTCGAATGTTGAATCAAAGTAATCTTTGTATCCATCGTCTGTGCCGGAGCCGATTCTTATAGTACCGTCACTATATAGAAATACTACATAAAATTTCCAACCGTTGGAATCTGTAGCTTTATCAGCTTTAACGGTAAGGCTCTGAATTCCGTTTGAAGCAAGGTAATCATTGACACGTTCATGCTGGTAGATGCCGCTGCTGCTATCGTAGCTATTGCCTAAAATTTCGGTAGAGCCGCTTGCGAAGCATTTCATTCCTTCTTTATCGACAACAACGCAGACATTGGTAGGGTTACCGTAAAATTCATTTGATGGAAATACAATATCCCCGGACAGATAGCCAACACTGAGAGCAGCAACAATGTTTCTTGCATTTGACATATCAACTGCACGGCGGCTTTTTTCAAGAGAAGCGGAAAATATTTGAATTGCAACAGCAATAAGTATAGCGATGATAGCTATGACTATAAGTAATTCCTGAAGTGTGAAGCCTTTATTGTTTTTGAAAGATTTATCATTAATCATATTTTTATATATTAACCTCAATGTTAATTGTAATATAAGTAAAATAATTATAGATGATATATTTTATCATAAAACATATTGTTGCTAATACGATTAAATACTTTATATATGAAGAATTATTATTAGGAATTATATAGAATATAATATATCATAATAAATAAGTTCAGGATCTTGCTGATTTTTACACGAACACTTCGTAAAACCTGGGTTTTGCGAATAGATATCTGTCGAAGACTTACTCTTACATTTTCAATGTCTCTTTTAATTTTACGACTAAAAAAGAAAGTACACACCTATTTGCCTTAGGAATGTACTTTCTTATTTTTGATCTTTTATTCAGTTTGACTGAAGTATTTACGTTAAGATCGAATGCCGGGATCAGTTCGCATTTATAAAGCTGATATATTTATTGCTGCGAAGTATCTCGAAATACTTTGTAAGACGCTCATATAACTGATATGACGAGTCAGGATATTCTTTTATGAGCTCCTGCCCAATTTCATATATAGTTTTACTTCCGTCAATATTTCTGAATACGCAGCTTCCAAACTCATCTAATCTTATGTAGCTCACCCTTGGCCTATGAAAAAACATCTGAGCTATCTTATTGAAGAAACCTTTGTTTTCAACGGTTACTACTACCATTCCGTTATCACTTATGTTCCATTCATTTAAGATAATTTTTGGAATAAGATCCAGAGCATTTTTGTCATTTTTCTTATACATTCTTCTTTTTAACCTTGCTGAAGTAAACAAAGCTTAAAAGGAGGAGAATGAACGCTGCAAATCCTACATAACCGCCTGTTGTTGCAAAGCTGTCACCATAGATTGATGAAAGATCAGGATCAACTCCTGCAACTGCAAGTACTGCAAGAAGGATACCTACAAGACCCTCACCTGCAATAAGGCCTGAAGAGTAAAGAACTCCGCGCTCTACGCTTTCGCTTTTATCTTCCTCATTTGCATACTTTCTCTTCTTCTCGATGAACCATCTGAGTACTCCGCCTGCAAAGATCGGTGCACTGAGGTAGATTGGAAGGTAAAGACCTACTGCGAATGCCATTACAGGCTTTCCGAGGATTTCAACTGCTATAGCAATAAACATGCCCATGAAAATAAGTGTCCAAGGAAGTGTTCCGCCCATAACGCCTTCAACTACCATCTTCATAAGTGAAGCCTGAGGTGCAGGTATAGCCTCTGATCCGAAGCCCCATGCTGCATGAAGGAGATACATAACTCCGCCTATAGCGAATGCTGCAATGACAGAACCTAAGATCTCACCTAACTGCTGAGCCTTTGGTGTAGCACCAACAATATAACCTGTCTTAAGGTCCTGTGAAGCATCACCTGCGATGGCTGCGATAATACAGATAACTGTACCGACGCTGATAGCTGCAACCATTCCTTCTACTCCGGTCATTCCGATAGACTTAAAAATGAATGTAGTAACGATAAGAGTAGCAATAGCCATACCTGAAACAGGGTTGTTACTGCTTCCTACGATTCCTACCATTCTTGATGAAACCGATGCAAAGAAGAAACCGAAAATAACGATGAGAACAGCACCAGGAAGTGTGATCGGTATAGCCGGAAGAAGCCACATAACGATAACTACTGCAATAATTCCGATAAGTAATGACTTACCTGACATGTTCTTAGAAAGACGATCATCTGTATCTGCGCTCTTACCAAAGCCCTGCATAGCTTTAACGAAAGTGCTGATCATCATTGGGAATGACTTGATAAGGCTGATAAGTCCGCCTGCTGCAACCGCACCGGCACCGATGTAACGGATGTAGTTGCTCCAGATTGCTCCGGGTGAAAGCATGTTGAATGCCATTGCATTACCTGCTGCATCCTTAACTACAGAAAGGCTGTCTCCGCCGAAATATGTGATAGCCGGAATGAATACGAGGAATGAAAGGATACCGCCTGCAAACATGTTGCCGGAAATATCAATACCGCAGATATATCCTACTCCTGCAAGCGCCGGAAGTACATCAAGACCGAATCCGCATGTATAAGAAGGTGTCTTGATATCGAATGCAACCTCACTTGGGAATAACTTAAGTCCGTCAGTGATGAACTTATATGCTGCAGCTAAACCTAAACCTGAAAATACTACAGAAGCCTTGTCTCCGCCTGCCTCACCTGCAAGAAGTACCTCGGCACATGCTGTTCCTTCAGGATAAGGAAGTGTACCATGCTCTTCTACGATCAATGCATTACGAAGCGGAACCATGAAAAGAACTCCAAGGATACCACCGCAAAGAGCGATAAGAGTGATTGAAATAAGACCAGGTGTGTCACATTTTCCTTCCATAGCCCACATGAATACAGCCGGAAGTGTGAAAATTGCACCGGCGGCAAGAGATTCACCTGCAGAACCGATGGTCTGAACCATGTTGTTCTCAAGGATAGAATCCTTCTTCATAATAATACGGATAACACCCATTGAAATAACGGCAGCTGGAATTGATGCTGATACAGTCAGTCCAACACGTAAACCAAGGTATGCGTTTGCAGCGCCGAAAAGAACTGCAAGCAAACATCCGAGAATTGCAGCTGTAACTGAAAACTCCGGCATAACCTTATCCGCGGGTACATATGGCTTGAATTCGTTATTGTTGTCCATAATAATGCCCTCTTTCCTATAAAGATATCTTTTGGATGACTAATGCTGCAATGCGCTGCAGTAATAGCTTCTCCCCTAACATAAAAAATGAGACATCATTGCTTGTTTATGCAGAACAAACAGAGTGCCCCATACTTTTTTACATCACTATAATATACTAAATTGTTAAAAAAACAAATTATAAATTTTCCAGGGAATCAGGTAATTGTTATTTTTATAACAAACACAGAAAGAGCGAGACAGCTTCATCTGCTGTCCCGCCCCATTAGGAATAATTATATTAAGATCAATATTCAATTGAAAGATCTCTTAAGGTTCTTTCTATCTGCTCTCTTATCTCGCGTCTTGTAGAAGGATGACATAATACTCCGCAGTGGATAATGTTCTCATCCTCGTATTTGATTACAGAGCTTCTTGCAAGTGAATCAAGCGGATCTATCCAGACTTTATCATTTACAGTATCATAGTTGAGCTGAACATTGTCATCTCCGTAATTATCAAGCTCTCTTGTAGCAAGTGCTACATCAGCAAGTCCCTTGTATTCTCTCTCCATATATTAAATGTATCCTTTCGATTTTGTATGGATCAGGCTGCGCTTTTTCCAAAATATAATGAAGCCATATTGAGGATAAAGCCTCCGCAGCATTCATATGCAGCTGCAATTTTATCAGCTATAGTCAGTATCCATCCTGTTTTGCTTGTAGGAATAGGTCCTAAGGGAAACATATGAGTAAGTATAGCTCTCTCCTCTTTCGGGGTAAGCTTATATTCTCTTGAATTTATAACAGCGTCCTTAGGATGCTTTATAAGATAACAGGACTCACCCTCCGGCTTTTTATAGTCCTCAGCGCGATAGTCAATCAGACAAAAATCGTGTAGCAGGGCTGCCTTAACTGCACTTTCCTTATCGGCACCTAAACGCTCTGCAATGAGGTATGAAAGTCGTGCCACTCTCATCGAATGGTCAAAGGTATTGGTGTATCCGTGTCTCGGAATATCACGAAGCTTGATATAATCGCTGTTCTTGATGATATCCGGATAATTATTGATAAAGCTGCAGGTTTTTTCAGAAAGATTCATTGTATTTAAAATGCCTCCTGCCGGACGAAAACACCGGCGTAATTTAATAAATAGTATGCTCTGATTTCTGAAAATTTAATTCTTATTCAACTTCTCATTAAATATATTAAATCGAAGTATTTTTACTTATACTATATTTTCATGATTATTCAAAGCTCTATTTATGTACAAAATTAAATAATCTTCTAAAACCGTATATTATCGCTGTCATTAAAAAACCTCCGACAGCACCGCCTATATGTGCATATAGATTAATTGAGCTATCAGTTATTCCGGGTACTATCATGCATAAAAGCGCCAGTCCGACATTTTTTAGCGGAAATATACGTCTTGATCTCGGGAGTATAGATAAGAAAACTATAAATCCCATCAGTCCGCAGATTGATCCGGAAGCACCTGCCGAAAGCGATACCTGATGTGTCATAAGCTCTGCTATAAGGGTTAATACATTTCCGCATAGTCCTGAAAATAAATATACCAAAAGATAAGGAATTTTCCCTAATATCTTCTCAGCATACGGGCCAAGTGCCAAAAGGGAAAGCATGTTTGTTCCCAGATGCTCCGGTCCGAAATGCAGAAACATTGAGGTAAAAAGCCTGTACCATTCGTTCAAATTGATAATATATGGGGCATAAAATGCACCAAACCTTAATGCTACAGCCTGATTTTCGCTCCCTCCCATAAAGGATTCGGCAAAAAAAATGATAACATTTACAGCTATCAGCAGTTGTGTCATATGCGCTTTTTTGTATAAATCAGGCATTCTGTCTCCGTTTTAATATTTAATTTCATAACGATCACATCATACGCATAATGCTCGTTTTTTACGAATTGCGAATAATTATACCATGGCAATGCTTAATGATGATATAATTTCAATACGGCCTTTAATAGTAATTATTTATTTTTGCATCAATTTTTATTATATACCGAAGCATCATAAGTACCATTGTTTTAACAGAAAAATCATAATTTTTATCCGGAGAATTTTAATGGCCTTTAAATACCATGAGCAGGAAGATAAAAAAATACATTTAAAGCTGAAGGAGATGCTTAATGAACTCCCTCCGTTTTGTGCTGCATTTTTCAGAGGCATTGAACCCCGTACTCAGTCAAGGACACGATTGGCATATGCATATGATCTCACTGTCTTTTTTACTTTCATTAGGGATACCAATCCTTTTTATAGGAATAAAACGCTGAGAGATATTGATTTTTCAATACTTGAACAGCTTAAGCCTGCCGATATTGAAGAATATATGGAGTATTTAAAATATCGTCCCGGTGAAGACGGCGAGGATATTGCCAATAAGGAAAGTGCCGTCAAAAGAAAGATATCATCGCTTAAGTCTTTTTACAACTATTTTTATGAACGTGAGGAAATAACTGTTAATCCGGCGGCATTGGTACACCTTCCGAAGATAAAGGAAAAAGAAATAATCAGACTTGATTATGATGAGGTTTCAAGCCTTTTAGACGAGGCTGAATCAGGTGAAGGTCTTACAAAAAGACAGCAGGAATTTCATAAGCGAACAAAAAAACGTGACGTAGCAATGCTTGCTCTTCTGCTCGGTACAGGTATGCGTGTTTCAGAATGTGTAGGTATAGATCTTAATGATATTGATTTAAATGAAACTGCCGTTAATATTCACAGAAAAGGCGGCAAGGAAGAAACCGTATATTTCAGCGATGAGGTCGCAGACATGATATTGCCTTATTATGAGGAAAGAAAGACAAGACTTCCTGAACCCGGTTCTGAAAATGCTCTTTTTCTTTCACTTCAGAATAAGCGTATATCCGTACGAAGTGCCGAGCTTATGGTAAAAAAATATGCTAAGATCGTTACACCGCTTAAGCACATTACACCACATAAACTAAGATCCACCTACGGTACGCATCTTTATCAGGAAACGAGTGATATTTATCTTGTTGCTGACGTTTTAGGTCACAATGATGTCAATACCACCAAAAAGCATTATGCTGCTATCGGCGAGGAACGACGCCGCTTGGCAAGATCAAAGGTGAAGCTCAGAGAAGACTGAGAAAGATAAAAAACCGCGAAGCAGTCTTATACATAACGAGACCGAATCGCGGTTTTTTAATATTGTTCTTAATGATGTATTATTTTCTTATTTGCAGAATTCCTTGACCTTTGCAGCAATGCTGTCTGCATCAAGTCCGTATTTCTTTATAAGCTCGACAGCAGGTCCTGACTCACCGAAGGTGTCGTTAATACCGATACGAAGAACCTTTGTAGGTGCCTTTGTTGAAAGTGTTTCACATACTGCACTTCCGAGTCCGCCTATAATTGAATGCTCTTCCACTGTAACTACCTTTCCGGTCTTTAAAGCTGAAGCGATTACAAGTTCCTCATCTAAAGGCTTAATAGTATGTATATTAATAACTTCAGCATTAATTCCTTCAGCGCCAAGCTTTTCAGCAGCATTTAATGCTTCGTTTACGCAGAGTCCGGTAGCGATAATGGTTACATCGCTTCCTTCCTTCATTGTGATGCCCTTGCCGATTTCAAACTTATAGGTTTCAGGATCATTGATCACAGGAATAGCAAGTCGGCCGAAACGAAGATAAACAGGTCCGACATACTCATATGCTGCCTTAACTGCAGCTCTTGCCTCAGTATCATCACATGGGTTGATTACTACCATGCCCGGGATCTCTCTCATAAGAGCTATATCCTCGTTGCACTGATGAGTAGCTCCGTCCTCACCTACAGAAATACCTGCATGAGTAGCTCCGATCTTAACATTAAGATGAGGATAACCGATAGAGTTTCTCACCTGCTCAAAAGCACGGCCTGCTGCAAACATAGCAAAGGTGCTCATGAATGGTACCTTTCCGCAGGTTGCAAGTCCTGCAGCCACACCTGCCATATTGGCTTCTGCAATACCGCAGTCTATATGTCTGTCAGGGAAAGCCTTTTTGAAAATGCTTGTCTTGGTTGCGCCTGCAAGGTCAGCATCAAGAACGATAAGATCCTCATGTGTTTTACCAAGCTCGGCAAGTGTATTACCGTAGCTTTCTCTTGTAGCAATTTTCTTTATATCAGCCATTATAATTCACCTGCCTTATTAAGTTCTTCCATAGCAGTCTCAAACTGCTCATCATTTGGTGCTGTTCCGTGCCATGAAGCCTGATCCTCCATGAAGGATACGCCCTTGCCCTTAACTGTATGAGCAATGATAGCAGTAGGCATACCCTTGCATGCCTTAGCTACAGTAAAAGCACCTCTGATAGCATCAAAATCATGACCGTCAATATTGATAACATTGAAATTAAATGCTTCAAATTTCTTATCAATAGGATATGGTGAGCAGACATCGGCAACATTACCATCTATCTGAAGTCCGTTATTATCAACGATAACAACTAAATTGTCAAGCTTTCTGTGACCGGCAAACATTGCTGCCTCCCAGATCTGGCCTTCCTGGATCTCTCCGTCTCCGAGCATTGCATAAACACGGAAGCTTGCTCTGTCAAGTTTAGCTGAAAGAGCCATTCCGCAGGCTGCAGAAAGTCCCTGACCGAGAGATCCGGCTGACATATCAACACCCGGAATATGCTTCATATCCGGATGGCCCTGAAGAATAGAGCCAACATGTCTTAATGTTTCAAGCTCTTCAGTACTGAAATATCCTCTGTTTGCAAGTGTAGAATAAAGAGCAGGTGCAGCATGTCCCTTCGAAAGCACGAATCTGTCGCGCTCCTCGTTTTTAGGGTTAGAAGGGTCAATATTCATCTCTTCAAAATAAAGATATGTAAGAATATCGGCAGCTGAAAGTGATCCGCCCGGATGTCCGGACTTTGCGCTGTGTACAGCTGTTATGATCCCTTTTCTAATATCGTTGGCATGTTTTTTAAGCTGAGAATTATCCATATATCAGCGGTGTAAACACCTAACTCCTTTCATTTGTTTTAAAATCTATTACATTATAAAGCCATGTATAGGATATTTCTACATAATAATTTAATGCATAAATATCCGCAATGCGTTAATCAGCAAGTGATCTGTAATAAGGCCAGTTTGCTGTCATTTTAGAGACTGTTACGTTGTTTATAACACCGCCTGTTTCATGTATGGCATAGAAATCACCATCCCCTGCCCAGCATAGGAACATTACTACGTGCGCATCGTCTCCGACTCTTATTATAATGTCTCCCGGCTTAAGATCACCTCTTGAGATTTTTCTTCCGCATCCTACGAGAGTTCCGGTGCTTTGGCCTGCAAGGCTTCTGCCTGTCACTGACCAATAGATCCAGTTTATCCAGCCGGAGCAATCAAGTCCCTTAAGGATCCTTCCTCTTGTGTCAGGACCGATAAGAGTTCCGAATCTGTTTGAGGAATAACCTGCGCCGGCAGGCTTACCACCCCAATAATAAGGAATTTTTCCAACAGAATTCAATGCGAATTCAATAACTTTTCTGCGGAGCTCACTTACATCTGCAGGAAGTGTATCAAGATATTTCTGAATCTCTTCTGCATTTAATGGGTTCTCAAGATTGATTGATGAAATCGAAAGTCCGTACTCCTCAAGCCAATCCTGTGAGTTGAGCACTTTTGCCTCAGCTATTCGCTCTTCTGTCCAGCCCTGCCATTTATCATTAAAGTTAGCAGGATCATTTCCTATCTTATCAACGGCAAACAGACCGTTTTTATCATCGATACCGCGAATCTTGATGGTTACATAAATGTCAACATGTCCGGGACAGTATGAATCTGCGGTAGCCTGGATATTGGCCTGCTGTAAAAGTGCATTGATCCTTTGTGCCACGGCATTCTGTTCTATTTGTTCAGCTGTTTCATAAGCTTGGCTGTCAGCTGCCGTGCCGGTCGCATTATTCTGTGCATTTACTGAAGATGAGCTCGATTCAGCTGTATTCAGTGAATCAGCATAGACAATATTTCCGTTATCATCTACAAAGGCTTTTGCAGGCTGAGTTACAGAAGAATTGTATACTGCAACACCTTGAGTGGCTGAGCTTGAATCAGCAGTAGTTTCTTCAACATAGTGAAGTTCATCTGAACCACTGAATCTTTTACCGTTAACTACAGCTGTATCAGCAGAGGTTTCTTCTGCAAGCTTATATTCAGGTGCATAGTAGCTTTCACCTAAAACTGCAGGAGGTGTATTGGAGTCAATGATTTCCTCAAACTGAGTCTGTGCAGGCTGAGCGGCAGTAGTTGCGGCAGGGGCTGTTTCAGGCGGTGTTGTCGTGGTTTCTACAGCTTCCTGAACGGATTCTGAGGCTGTTTCAGCCGGTGTTGCCTGAGAGGTTTCCTGATAATAATTGACATAGGTATCACTTTCAGAACCGAAATCGAATATCTGCTCTATGGTCGTGCTCTGATTGCTGACAGCGTTAGATTCATTTTCTTTTATAGCTTCAACGGTGCCGAGATTTAATCCTGAACTTAATGCAGTCTGTAATGAAAGCTTGTTTTCCTGAGCAAGTGCCTGAGCCTCCATAGCAAGGGCTTCTGTTGATTCCTGCTGAGTCGTTTTATTAAGACATCCTGAACAATAATAAACAGAACCAAGGCTTACCTTTGAGGTAACGGCTGTTTCAAAAAGAGAATTGCAGTATTTTGAAAAATCTTCGACATTATAATCGTCGTGATAATACATATACACACTGGCAAGAGACAGGATCTCCTGAACAGCATAATATCCGTTAATACGTTTTCCGTCACCGTCATAAAAGTTTACGCTGACATTTTTAAATGAATTGACTGTCCATGTAGATGAATTTCCCGGATCATGACTGCTGTCGGTAGGGTTATATTTACCTAAAACTCTGCTGCTGTCAATCCCCAGACGCTGTGCCATCTTAAGCGGTGTAACATCAGTGAGATCATAAAAGCTCGCCATATAATAAGCGTTTTTAGAGCTGAGCTCCTGATATACTTTTCCGGCATATGAGTTAATTGCATCGTCGGTATTAGCATCGTCTGCATAATAATATGCCATATTGAGTTTATCCGGTCCCGGTACAAAGGCTTCATCTTCATCACCCTTTGAAATATCCTTTAACAGAGATTTAGGACGCTGAAACTTAAGTCCCGCAGCCGCATCAGCTAAAAGATCCGAGTCATTGTCATTTTCCAGCTGTATAGGATTGGATTCAATTTGCTCAGATATAACTAATGCCGTACACACGAAAAAAACAGCCATTATAACGGCAATGGCTATCGGTTCTTTATTTTTGTTATTCAGAAACTTTTTAAGATCATCTTTATGCATGTGATAATAATAGTTCAAAAAAATGTAGAATGTATGTATTTTATTTTGTATTTATGAAAGTCTTCTGAGTCTGTTCAGAGTTTTTTCGAAGTAATCCGGAAGCGGTGCTTCAAAACGCAGCTTTTCACCTGTTGAAGGATGGATAAAGCCCAAGACAGCCGCATGCAGATATTGCCCGTGACCGTTAAGAGGATCCTTTTTAATGCCATAAGCTTCGTCTCCGGCAAGCGGATGACCGATATGGCTCATATGAACTCTTATCTGATGCGTTCTGCCGGTCTCGAGGCGGCATTTAACTAATGTGAGCGGCATAGACATACCTTGAACCTTCGGATACCTCTCGAGTACCGTATAATGCGTTACAGCGTGTTTTCCTTCGTCCTCACGGCATACTGAAATAAGCTTGCGGTCAGTCTTGTTTCTGGCAAGAGGTGCATTAACAGTCCCGCTGTTTTCCTTGATATTGCCGTAGCAAAGCGCTATATATTCACGATCTATGCTGTGTACGGCAAGCTGCTCCGCTATAGAATTATGAGCCTTGTCGTTTTTGCATGCAATAATAAGACCGGTAGTATCCTTATCTATGCGATGTACGATTCCGGGTCTTAATTCACCGTTGATCCCGCTGAGAGAATCCTTACAGTGATACATCAAAGCATTTACCAATGTTCCGCTGTAATGTCCGTTTGCCGGATGTACGACCATATCCTTGGGCTTATTAACTACTATTACATCGTCATCCTCATAAACTATGTCAATCGGGATATCCTCAGCTTTAATAGAAATTTCCTCAGGTTCAGGAATATTTGTATCAATAACATCTCCATCAACAAGATTATATCCTGTTTTGGCCTTCTTACCGTTAACGGTTATCATGCCGTCTTTTATCAGTCCTTGAATACGAGAACGACTCATATCCTCAAATTGCTCTGAGAGATATGAGTCAAGTCTGATTTTTTCGTTATCGGTATTATGAAAAATGATACTCGTCATTTGATATGATCCTTGGTCCCAAAGAACGGAATTTGCTGAATATCGCTTTCCTTGTAGATGAAAAGAAAGAGAAAGATTATCAATACCGCAGCTCCGGTAATGCAGATATCGGCAAAATTAAATACCGGAAAATCTATCGGTTTAAAATAAATGAAATCAACAACATAACCGAGTCTGAGTCTGTCAATGACATTGCCTACCGCTCCTGCAGCTACACATATCAGTGCAGCATCAAAAGGAATAAAGCGCTTATCGGACGGCATATGCATAAACATATAAAAGACAGCTGCACTAATTACTGCGGCAAGAAGTACAAATATATATTTCATGCCGTACATGAGTCCGAATGCCGCGCCTCTGTTTTCAACATAAAGAAGCTCCAATACATTCTTTATAAGAACGATTGGATCGCTTCCTTTAAGTTTTGTAAGTGTAAGGAGCTTTGTCCACTGGTCAATACCGATAAGTGCCAGTGTAGGGACAATAAATGTCAGGGCTCTTTTAAATTTGCTAATATCAGCCATTGAAACTGAAACCACCGCTTGTACGAGCTGCTGCAGGCTCAGAATATGACTGGCTCTGTGAACCTGAACCCATCATGCTCTGTGATCCGGCAAAATCACCTGCAAGTGATACGGAGTGAGGTGATGCCATAAAGATATATTTGGATATGCTCTGGATCTCTCCGTCAATGCTGTATACAGCACCATATGTGAAATCTATAATTCTCTGAGCAAGGTCAGAATTGATTCCCTCAAGATTAATAACTACAGCTCTTCCGTCAAGAAGGTCATCACAGATCTCTTCGGAATCTCTGAGTGTTCTTGGCTTTCTCATAGTTACCTGCATTGTATTCTGAACAGGTGCTATCTTGTTTCTGCTGCTGAAAAAGCCTCCTGAGCGCTGCTCTGTATTATCGGAAGCTGATGATGATTTACTCTTGAAGATACTTCCGCCGCTTCTCGGTGCCTCATCCTCGTAGTCATCTGTATCATCATAGTACTCATCGTCAAGGAAGTATTCATCATCCTCTTGATTCTGATTTACTTTGAGTCCGTCAACTATTTTATTTATAAAACTCATCTTTTATATACTCCTTATTTCAGCATCTATAATAGATATTATCTAAAACTATACATCAAAAGTCAACAAAATGCACCTGATTTTAAAGATAAATACCATACTTATGTATAAAGTCGATTATCTGTTGCTATTCTTTGTACTTCAGGTAAAAGCACATCAGAAACATCTTCACCTTCACATATCTTCTGTCTGATTTGTGTAGATGATATGTCCATTTCCGAAGTATGTATCAGTCTTATATCAGGATCATTTGCATTAAACATCAGCATTAGCTCATTTCTGAGCGTATAAAAGCTCTGTGCTGCATGCTCGGCGTCTCTCGATGCACAAAGTATCACTGCATTTTGCAGGATCACATCCGGTCTGTACCACAGATTCAGCTGTTCGAGTGAATCAAGACCCATTATGAAATACAGCTGATCATCAGGATAAAGCTCATGAAGCTTTAATAACGTATCAGCCGTATGAGTACCTGATTTATCGAATATCTCCAATTCACTTATTTCATACAGCGGATCTGAGGCTGCTGCGGCTTTTGTCATGAGCAGCCTTATTTGAGGCGGACTGACTTTTTTATCCGCTTTAAAATAAGGATCTCCGGCAGGCATAAGCAAAACCTTGTCAAGAAAATACTCGTCTGCGGCTGCTCTTGCTATATGAAGATGTCCTGCGTGTATCGGATCAAAGGTACCTCCGAGTATGCCTATCTTCATAACTTAGAGCTCTTCAATGCTGACGATCTTACGGCCGTCCTTCCAAATTCTTTCTATATCGTAGAAAAGTCTGTTTTCCTTGTCGAAAATATGTATTATAACATCTCTGTAGTCCATAAGTATCCAGTTTGCAGAGCTGCGGCCTTCAATCTGTTTTGGCTCATATCCTGCTCTTCCGAGTGTATCCTCAACGTTATCGCAAAGAGCGGCAGTCTGTCTGATGTTATCGGCAGAAGCAACGATAAAATAGTCTGCAACGACTGAAAGCTTTGATATATCTATTATCGAGATATCAGATGCCTTTTTTTCATCAAGAGCATTATAAGCAAGCTTTACAAGCTCCTTAATATCCTTCTCTTCATTCATTGTCATTATTCCTTTCATTTTTGTACCATTGATATGCTTTTAGCGTATCCGGAACTATCTGTTTGCCGAGATCTTCAAGACAGCTGACAGTTTGAGCAAGTATTCTATATACACATTCGTCAATATCTGTAAAAGCCAGCTTTCTGAGTTCTTCAAGATTCGGTGCCTCGCACCTTAGCGGTTCAATATAATCAGCCGTAAATATAATTTTTTCAAGTAATGACATATTATCTCTTCCGGTCGTGTGATATCTTACGGCATTGATAATATCCTCATCATTTATGTTGTATTTTTCTCTTGCAAGCACACTTCCGTATATTGCATGTATTACCTGCGGAGAATCAAGCTCTTCCTTAGACAGATGAATTCCGTTTTTGCGGCATTCTGTAATCAATTCATCATCAGACATGCATTTAGCACAGTCATGAAGCATACCTGTAAGCTCGGCCTTTAACGGATCGATATCATACATAAAAGCAAGTGCGGCAGCGGTATATGCAACACCAAGTGTGTGCTCATACCTCTTCTTGTTCTGCTTTGTCTTGACGTGCTCTCTTATTTTAATAATATCATCTATGCTGATCATATATTTGCCTTATTATTTGAGTTCGATCTTTCTTTTGGAAGCATCATTCTGATACTTGAAAAGAACTATCATGCTGCCGATAACCTGCACAACTATAGAGCCAGTTCTTTCAGCAAGTGTCTGAGCAAGCTCCTTCTTATCGTCAGCATTATTTTTAAGTACATGAAGCTTAACAAGTTCTCTTTTATCAAGGGCCTCTCTTACTCCTTCGGTAAGTTCAGGAGTGAGGCTGTTTTTGCCTACCTGATAGATAGGATCTATATTCATCGCGAGACCTTTAAGCATACTGCGCTGTTTGCTTGTAATATTCACATTTTCTCCTTTATAGCTAATGCCAATTACTCGTAATACTCAAACTCAATTCCACCGACACGTACTGTATCGCCTTCAGTAAGCCCGAGCTTTTTGAGTTTGTCGATTATTTTCTGGTCCTTCATATATTTCTGGAAGAAGTTAAAGCCTCTCTCAGAATCAAGCTTGGTGTAACCAAGCATTTTTTCAATTCTCTCTCCTTCAACCACATATACATGTCCGGATTCCTTGTAAATGTTGATTGGAAGTTCCTCAAGCATTGCTGCATCAACATCAAATTCCTTCTCGTATATCTTAGTTTCAGGTTCACTGGTTTTGAGCAGCTCCGCTACAGCATAAAGCAAATCCTTTACGCCCTCACCGGTTGCGGCTGAAAGCGGCATTACCTTAATGCCCTTAGGCTCATATACCTTTCTGATGCGTTCAACAGGGTTTTCTGTCTCACCGTCATCAAACCATGCATCCATTTTATTGGCTGCTATAATCATAGGTCTTTTAGCAAGCTCAGGATCGAAGCTTGCAAGCTCATTGTTAATTTTCTCTATATCATCAAGCGGATCTCTGCCTTCTGAACCGGCTGCATCAACCACATGAATTATAGCTCTGCATCTCTGAATGTGTCTCAGGAAATCATGTCCGAGTCCTGCCCCTTCAGCAGCACCTTCGATAAGTCCCGGTATGTCTGCCATTACAAAGCTGGTCTCATTATCAAGATCCACTACTCCAAGATGCGGCTGTATGGTAGTAAAATGATAATTTGCTATCTGAGGTCTCGCATTTGATGACATGCTGATAAGTGTAGATTTACCAACATTAGGAAAACCTACAAGTCCAACGTCGGCAATTACCTTAAGCTCAAGAATGACCTCAAGCTCCTGTCCGGGCTTACCAGGCTGCGCATATCTTGGAGCCTGCATTGTAGAAGTAGCGTAATGCTGATTACCAAGGCCGCCTTTACCGCCCTTAAGGATGACTTCTCTTAAGTTATCTCCGGACATATCCGTAACAACTTTGACGCTGTTGGCTTCTTTTACAACAGTGCCGTAAGGAACCTTAACGATAAGATCCTTTCCGTCCTTTCCGTGACGACGCTTCTTTCCGCCCTGTTCACCGCTCTCTGCTGCGTATTTTCTTTTCATTCTGAATTCGGAAAGGGTATTCATACCCTTATCCACCTCAAATATGAGGTCTCCTCCGTTGCCTCCGTCACCCCCGTCAGGGCCTCCGTTCGGCACAAAGAGCTCACGTCGGAAGGATATATGGCCATCACCGCCCTTGCCGCTCTTTATAATAATTTTTGCTGTATCAGCGAACATAAAAACACCTCCCGCATAGTGAAACAAAAGGGACTATGTTTATAATAACACAGTCCCTGTTGGTTTAAAAATCTTTATTGTCCGATCAAGCGTTCTCCGGATATACAGAGCACTTCTTGCGGTCCTTGCCCCATCTCTCATATCTTACGATACCATCGACCTTAGCGAATAATGTATCATCCTTGCCGATGCCTACATTAGTACCAGGATGGATCCTTGTACCGCGCTGTCTGTAAAGGATGTTGCCGGCAAGTACGAACTGTCCGTCTGATCTTTTTGCACCAAGACGCTGGGAATTACTGTCTCTGCCGTTCTTGGTAGATCCCATACCTTTTTTATGAGCCATGAAAACACCTCCTTTAACGTGTGTTAATCAAATTACTTTGAAATAGAATCAATCTTAACTTCTGTGAAAAACTGTCTGTGACCGTTCTTCTTGTGATATCCGGTCTTTCTCTTGTACTTGTATACAATGACCTTGTCAGCCTTGCCGTTTGCAGTAACTGTTGCAGCTACCTTTGCTCCGGCTACCGTAGGATTGCCGATAACAGTCTCATCTCCGCCAAGCATAAGAACCTGATCAAAAGTGATCTGATCCCCCTCAGCAACGTTAAGCTTCTCGACTCTTACGATATCTCCCTCGGCTACCTTATACTGCTTTCCGCCTGTTGCGATAATAGCATACATGATTAAGGTACCTCCTTCTTTATAAACTCGCTAAGTCGGGTGGTGTCATAACGGCACACTTATACCCTTATTAAGCGGCATGCTGTAATATAATATCAAAAGCACATCTTCTTGTCAAGCTGAACTTAATTATTTTTTTACAGCTGAATTCGCTGTACATTATAAAATCACAGTTCTTGTTTCTCAATATAAAATTATGGTTCTCGTTTTTCGATATCCTCGGCAAGTCCTTCAAGATAATGGCAAAGGAATTCGCCTTTTCTTGATATAGGTATTACTTCGCTGAGTTCCTCATATCGAAATGACTTTCTTCCGCCCTCTTCCATCCGCTTCCAGAACCTGTACATTTCCGAAAATGTCATATAAAGCATTATATCCTTCTGTGTATAGTACAGAATAAAAAATGCAATGCCTCCCTGGGCCTCAAAATCCTTCATAAAGCTTATCTGATGCTCATGTACATTCTGTAATGGAAATGTTTCAGCCGCACATTCCTTTGCATCAAAGCATACAGGAATGCTTTGTACCACACCGATATAATCGACAGTGGATTTCTGATCAAAATAAGCAAGCGTTATCTGGCGCTGTCTGTTCATTTCCACAGGAGTTATAGGCGTAGGGATTTTCTGTATAAGAGCTAACCTTTTAAGACGATATGCCTCGTTAGTTCTGTTTATCATATCTTCAAGTGTAGAGCCTCTCAGCCCGTGCCCGCCCCAGGTCGCCATTAATATCCTCCGAAGCTGTTTCTTAAATATCTGATTTTATTGCCTATGATCTCAACTACATCATATCTTCGTGATACGCCGCTTAAACGGTTTTCGGCAAGATAATGCTCCGATGCAAGGATTATCCTTTGCTGTTTTTTTATATCTACAGCTTCAGACGGATAACCGTATGCCGCGGAGCTTCTGTATTTAACCTCGACAAAGCATAAAGTATCGTTATCAAGTGCAATAATGTCAATTTCAGCTCTTTTGCATCGATAATTACGTTCCAATACCGTCAGTCCGAGATATTTAAGGTACCTTGCGGCAACAGCTTCATAGTGTCTTCCGACACATCTTTTATCGGAATTATTCGATAGATTATCATTCATAAAATATTTTTCAGAAATGAACGTCTGTGTATATTGAGCGGACCGTATTTTTTGAGTGCTTCAATATGCTCCTTGGTTCCGTAGCCCTTATTTTTAGCAAAACCGTACTCCGGATACTGTTCGGCATATTTGATCATCATGTGATCCCTTGTAACCTTTGCAAGTATAGATGCTGCCGATATTGCAGGACACTTTGCATCTCCTCCGACTATAGGAAGCTGCTTAAATAATAGCTCCGGTATTTCTTTATTGCCGTCAACTAAAACGATTGAGTCACTCATGCTCGGTATACTGTCAAAAAGTGCTGCAGGATCATCCCCGAATTCATCAGAAAGCCTTTTTGAGCATTTCTCTCTGTACATTTCAAGGCATGCTTCAAAAGCCTCGTGCATTGCCGTAAGCGTAGCATTAAGAATGTTTACTTCATCTATTAATTTTTCGTCGGCAATACCTATACCATAGGCAAGAGCCGATTCCTTAATTTGCTCAAAAAGCTCCTCACGGCGTTTTTCGGAGATTTTTTTTGAATCATTGAGATAAAGTATTTCATCTTCATCTCTGAGAATGCAGCAGGCAGCAACTACAGGACCGCACAACGGGCCTCTTCCGGCTTCATCTATACCGAATACAAATCGAGCTCCCTGAGAAAGCTCATGCTGAGTCTCATACATAAGCATTATGCGCTCATGCTCTGCCTTAAGTCTTTCTTCCTTTGTCATGGTCTCTCCAAGCTTATACGTCCGAGTCTGCCGCTTCTGAAATCGTCAATTACAAACTTAGCAGCCTTTGCGTAGTCATACTGAGCTCCCTTTTTAAGAGCTCCTCGTTTTACCGATATAAGGTTTAAAAGAGCAAGCGGCTCCTTTTTAACACCAAGAATACCGTCATCTATGCCAAGAAGAGCTTTTTCAAATTCGTCCTCGCTTATCTGATAACGATCGAAAACATTGGCTCTGTAGTTATTGTAAAGATAATAAAGAAGCTCGTTTGCAAGCTCTTCAAGATTAATTATATCATCATTGACAGAACCTATAAATGCAAGGCATTCCGCTGTGTGCTCATCATCGAATTTTGGCCAGAGAACACCCGGAGTATCAAGCATTAACAGCTCATCATTTACATTTATCCACTGATTTCCCTTTGTTACGCCAGGTTTATTTCCGGTCTTCGCTGATGCTTTTCCGAGCATGGAATTTATAAACGTAGATTTTCCGACGTTAGGAATTCCGCAGATCATCGCCTTTATTGCACGTTCTCCGGTTATTCCTCTTTTGAGATCTCGTTCTCTCTTGGCTGCAAGAAGCTTCTGGGAGGCCTTTTTAACCTGTTCTATACTGTCACGTTTTCTTCCGTCAAGTGCGACTGCCATAGCTCCCTCAGAACGGAAATAATCTATCCATTTTTTGGTCACGCTATCATCCGCAAGATCTGACTTATTTAGCAGAATAAGTATCTGCTTTCCTTTTGCTATACGTCTGATGTCTGGGTTTCTTGTTGCTATAGGAGCTCTTGCATCAACCAGCTCGACAACCATGTCAACCAGCTTGACATCTGACTCCATTTTTCTTTTTGCCTTGGTCATATGACCCGGATACCATTGTATTTTCAATTTACACCTACCGTTTTTTATTGATTGATCAATTCTTTAGTTTCAGCATTTATGGCTGATTCTGCTCGTAAAATCATTGTGGCTGTAATGTAAGCTTTATCTTATAACTCCGACATTTTGCGTCGGCTTGATCCTAAACCAGATCTTTCCTTTCATAGCACTTCGCTTGACATTGCCTATATTTGCAAATCGGCTGTCTTCTGAGGATTCAGTATTATCTCCTATCACGAAATATTCATCCGAGCCAAGGTCGACCGGATTTTCAGCTATACCGGCAAGAGATATTTCCGCTAATCTGTCATCCTTTAATTTCTCACCGTCTATATAAATGCTTCCGTCCCTGATGAGCACAGTTTCTCCGGGCAGGCCGATCACACGTTTTGCAACCAGCTTTCCGCTGTCAGCCCTTTCCATAAGAGCAATGTCATACCTGTCCGGAGAAAGAATATCATATTTAAGACGATTTACGAGACAGACATCCTCTGCATTAAGCACAGGAGACATCGACTGTCCGCTGATGACTGTCTGTCCCATAAACCCATAGACCACGAACCAAGCCGTGGAAATAATAACCACAAGATAAACGACTGTTCGGATAATGCGTCTGAGCAGTCGGTTATCATCATATGTATAAAGTCCCATTAAAAAGCATTACCCCACATTCATACATGAACCGCCGATAAATTCTCTGATTATAGAAGCCGGAGGTATCTGATCTGTAGAAAGCGGTATAACAAAATCAAGGAATTTAAGAAGTTCTTTGGCTTTAATATATTCAGGTGTGCCGCGTTCTACACAGAACAAAGCTCTTTCGGCATAAGGCTTGATTGCAGCAAGCTCATAAACCATTGTTGTATTAATGATAATATCGGCATTTTCCTGGAAAGGAAAGATATTTTCCATCTCACCATTTCTGACAGACGGCCATCTTCTTAATGTATTTGCTGCATCATAGCCACGGGAACGATGATCTCTGACTATGCGTCTCAATAACCTTATATCAGTGCTTGGAATCCTGTTATGTCTGCTGATATTAAGCTGTGAAAGTGCAGAAACATAAACTCTGTATATAAGATCCTCCGGTATTTGCTCTGCGAAAACATCATTAAGCCCATGGATGCCCTCGATGATCAGAATATCCCTTTCGCCGAGTGATATTCTCTTACCGCTCGGAAGACTTGCCTGAGTTCTGAAATCAAAACGAGGAAGCTCTATCTCCTTACCTTCAAGAAGGTCAAGCATATCTGAAGAGAATCTTGCAACGTCAATTGTTTCTATAGATTCCCAGTCAATATTTGCTCCGCTCTTTACTGCCTCAGTCCTGTCCTTGTAATAATCGTCAAGTGAAATCAGTCTCGGCTTAATTCCGTAATTTCTCATGGCATAGCAAAGTCTGTTTGCAGTGCTTGTTTTTCCAGAGCTGGAAGGTCCTGCGACAAATACGAATTTCTTGCCCTTTGATACTATACCCTGAGCTGCCTTTACAAGCTTGGCATCAAATATCGATTCGCAGGTAAGTATAAGATCAGTGACATTATCAGCACATATTTCTTTATTGACATCTGTAATAGTATCAGTCTCAAGAAGATGTGCTATTCTGTAGGATTCACTGTAGGCCTCAAACAGTTTGACAGGCATATCGATTTCCTTGATAACGTCCGGTTCATCAATATCAGGTAAAAGCAGGAAAAAGCCCGTCTCATAAGGCATCAGATCAAATGCCTTCAGAAGCCCGGTATGCTTCATAACCGAGCCGTAAAAATAACATTTAAAATCATCTATACAGCTCATGGTTATGCGTGATGAACGCCTGAAATGCAAAAATGATGCAGCTTCCTCTATCCCCTCATCAACCATTTTGCTGTATGCATCGCTCACCTTAATGCTTTCCTTGATGATTGGGAGATCAGCATCAATATAGTCATGCATTCTTGACCATATATCTGAAAATGTCTTATTTGAAAGCTTCAGATCGGAGGACGGTCTTATGAATACGTGCGGACCGAGCGTGAATTCTACTGTAAGCTTATACACGCTGTCTCTGCCAAGAACATCGTCAAAGGCTTTAAACATTACAAGCAGAGCTGTGCGCATATAGTTTCTGGTTCTGGTCTCCTTTTCAAATAAACTGTCTTTCATCTGTCACCTCCAAAGCTGTTTCAAGAGTTGGAAATTTGGCTGCTAAAAAGTTGTTCATTTTATCTGCAAATATATGCTCAAGACCGAAATGTCCCGCATCAATAAGGCTTATACCGGCATCAATATAGTCAAGTCCGTCATGGTGTCCAGTGTCACCGGTAATAAAGACATCTGCCCCTGATGCTTTTACCTCATCCATCATGCCTTTTCCTGAGCCGGGGCATACCGCTATTCTTCTTACAGTGTGACCTGCATCATAAAACCATGCCGATGACAGCTTGAATTTATCTTTTACAAGCAAGGAAAGCTCTTTCACAGTCATTGGCTCTGAAAGATCTCCGATAAATCCGATTCCAAGACTTTTTTCTCCTGCCTGTTCATATGTTTTTTCAAGAGGGCTCAGTGAAGCTATACCAAGCCTCTCTGCTACTATATCTCCCATGCCTTCCGAAGCAATGTCGAAGTTTGTATGCATTGCGTAACAACAAATACCATTCTCAATAAGCTTAAGAAGCTTTCTTCCAAGAAAATCCGAATCATTTATCTGCTTTATGGATCCGAATATCATAGGGTGATGAGAGAGTATCATATCAACATTTAACTCTAAAGCTTTATCAACAGTATGATTATCCGCATCAAGAGCAATAAGCACCTTATTTATTTCCTTGTCATAATGTCCGCAGATGAGTCCCGGATTATCCCATGACATTGCTAAGTTGCGAGGATAAGATTTTTCTATCTCAGCTATTATATCTGATGATTTTATGCCCATTGCCCGATTTCCTCCGCTCTTTTCTCAGTCATGATGATTTTTTCCTTAAGCTTAGATAGCTTTAAAGCATTGTCCGGTGATGTACCGGAATCAGCCTTTGATAAAGCCAGCGAAAGCTTATTTTTCTGTGCATTTATATATTCCTTATAGGTTTCAAGGCCTTCAGATGCGATATGCTTTCCGTATATATAATCGATATCAGAATAGCTATCGCCTTCAATGCTTCCCGGCGCTGTATCCATAAGCATATAATACTTTCCGTCATCAAAGATACAAAGCTCTCTCTTAATATGCATTTCGGCTTCGTCAATAAGAAAATGTCTCAATATATCAAGATCTGACTGTCCGCCGAGTATAAGCTGCTTTACATCAGAAAGTGCTCCGTTTTTAAGTCCGCCGTCAAGAATTCGGACAATAAGTCTTCCTCCCATACCGGTAATGTTAATGCATTCAGGCTTCATGTCCTCTGTAAATTTTGTGAAGCCGTCAGAAAGTACACAGCGTATTAGATCATTCAGTCCTGCAGCAAAAATGTTTTTTTGTGCGATAGATAACGGACCTGATGCAGTATCACAAGCAAGTGCCTTATCACAAAGCCCTGTGGATACGGCTTCTATGCAGATATATCCGTGATCACAGCCGATATCTGCAAGCAGGCTGCAGTTATTCATCAGCTGCAGCACTCCGTTAAGTCTTTTAGAGAGTTTCATTATTTATCTCCACATGGAGCTTAACAAGCTCATTTTTTTCTTTTAATAGTTTCCCGGCTTCCGCAAGGCTCGTATTCTCACTCTTAAGTGCTCTGTCAATAGCTGCTGACTTAATAGCTCTTACTGCCTCTGTCAGCCCCTTTTCCAGATCTGACTGAGAAAGTGTTTCTAAAACACCGGTTTTTTCATTTTCGGAAAATACCTCTGCGGCTAATTTGAGTTCTTCCTCATCAGCTTGATATTTTGAAAGGAATCTTGCTTCATCAATGGAGTGCTTATCTATAATTTCACTGACAATGTCCTTAAGCACAGGTGTTTCTATCGTATCGGCAGAAATGTATTTGAATACAAAATCTGCAAGCTCCGGTCTTTCACAAAGCCATGAAACAAGCAGTATCTCATATTTAAGAGCTGCGGAAGCTTCTGCCCTTTTCTTGGCGGAGTTCTGTCTGATAGCTATAGGCTCTCTGCTCATGATAACGCCGGAAGCAGCCTGTCCTTTAAGCTCAAAGCGTTTTTCAACCATTCGCTTAAGCTCGTCTCTGTCAATCATAAACTCAGTGCTTACAGAGTCTGTGTAATTAGCTCTCTCAAGCGGCTCCTTAAACATACACAATCTGTCTGCGACTGCATTATAAAAATCAGTCTTTTCTGCCGGATCGCTCAGATCATAATTTTTCTTAAGGACATCGATCATAAATATAAATGCATTTTTTGCCTTGCTGATGCATTCCTCATAAGCTTCAGGACCTCTTGTTTTAATAAGCTCATCCGGATCCTTTGCTCCTTCAATCTCAAGAATTCTGACATTGAGGCCTGCCTCATGAAGTATCGGGAAGGCTCTGAGCTTGGCATTAGTTCCTGCAGTATCACTGTCCTGTGTAAGGATAACATTATCGGTATATCTCTTAAGCAATCTTGCGTGCTTTTCATTAAAGGCTGTTCCGAGGCTTGCAACCGCATTGGTAAAGCCTGCCTGATGAAGAGCTATCACATCCATATAGCCTTCACAAAGCAAAAGAAATTTGCGATTGGATTTCTTGGCGAAATTAAGTCCGTATAATGTTGCAGACTTATCAAAAACAACCGTTTCCGGAGAATTCAGATATTTCGGCATTCCGTCACCCATAACTCTGCCGCCGAAACCGATAACGCGGTTATTGGTGTCCATTATCGGAAATATAACCCTGTTCCAGAACTTGTCTCTTACGCCTTTTTCATTGAAATTAGCAAGGCCGGAAGCATTTATAACATCATCCGAATAACCTTTTTCCTTTAAATGCTTATATAGCGCATCCGGAGCCTTCGGTGAAAAGCCAAGGCCGAAATGCGTTATTGTCTTATTTGACAAGCGACGTTTATTTGAAAAATAGTCGTAGCCTATGCTGCCCTCCGGAGTACGAAGTATTCCATGATAAAATAAAGCTGCATCCTTGTTGATACTGAGTATCGATGATTTAAGCTCTCGATGCCCTTTATCCTGTTCACTGTCATTGCCTTCGGGGAGCGTTATATGAGCTCTTTCAGCAAGCGATTTGAGAGCTTCCGTAAATGTAAAGTTCTCATACTGCATCATAAAGCTGATGACATTACCGCCGGCGCCGCATCCGAAGCAATAGTATATCTGTTTTCTCGGACTCACAGAAAAAGATGCGGTCTTCTCTCCGTGAAAAGGACAAAGTCCGAAATAGTTGGCACCTTTTTTTGTAAGTCTTACATGCTGACCTATGACATCAACAATATCGTTTGATGCTCTAACCTGTTCAATTGTCTGTTCATCATATCTCATAAATGAATTTTATCAGAATTTCCAACCCTTTGGTACGAACAGCTCCTCAAATTTTTCTATAGCATAAGTATCTGTCATACCTGAAATATAGTCACAAACAGCTCTCTCTTTACCGGTGCCGTTTGCCATAAGCTCTCTGTATTCCCTAGTAAGATCATCAGGATGATCCATATAATAGTTAAATAAAAGCTCAATCATATGCTGAGCCTTGCCTTCTTCTTCCTTTGCCCTGCCACCGACATAAACATTGGCAAACATCCATTTGCGCAGCTTAAACATGGCTTGCTCAAATTCCTCACTCATGTTAATGCTGTTTTTGCCTATGCTGTGCAGGATAACATCATGAATTAGCGAACTGAGTCTGTCATGGACGTTATTTCCCAAAACATCCGTATATTCCTTCGGAATATCCTGCTCAGTCAGCAGTCCTGCTCTTATAGCATCATCTACATCGTGATTAAGATAGGCTATTTTATCGGAAATCCTCACTACATGGCCCTCTAAAGTGCGTGGATTTCCGGCTGTCTGATGATTAAGTATACCGTCTCTAACTTCCTTTGTGAGATTAAGGCCCTTGCCGGATTTCTCAATAACCTCAACTATTCGTACAGACTGCTCACTGTGCACAAAGCCCTCGGAACATAGTCTGTCAAGAACAGCCTCGCCGCTGTGTCCGAACGGTGTATGACCGAGATCATGTCCTAATGCAATTGCCTCAGTAAGATCCTCGTTAAGTCTTAAGGCCTTGGATATAGTCCTTGCGATCTGGGAAACCTCAAGAGTATGCGTAAGTCTTGTACGGTAGTGATCTCCCTCCGGAGCCAGAAATACCTGTGTTTTATGCTTCATTCTGCGGAATGCCTTACTGTGAATGATCCTGTCTCGGTCTCTCTGATAAACCGGTCTGATATCATCCTGAGGCTCTTCACGGTCTCTTCCAAGGGAATTTTTAGACAAAGAAGCAAAAGGACTCAGTGTAAGCTGTTCCTCTGCTTCAAGCATTTCTCTTATTGTTTTGTAGTCGAATGTTGTAATCATACTAATATCATATCACAAGAAGTGTCTGTCTTGAACCACAGATATCCTCTATACAGTATTAAAGCCGACTGCTTTTCACAGTCGGCTTATGATCAGTCGTTTTCAAAAAGGGCTTTATATATGCTTCTGATAGCTGTTTCGTAGTCAGCTTCATCCACACCTATGATAATATTGATCTCTGTAGATCCCTGGTCGATCATCTTGATATTAACTCTCGAATCGGCAAGTGCTCTCATTACTCTGGCAGCAGTACCTCTAGAATATGCCATACCAAGACCTACGACAGCGATAAGAGCAAGGTTATCCTCAACATAAAGGCTCTCAGGCTCTATTTCATTGCTGATATCATCTATTATATCATTTCTTGCCTTGCTGAATTCATCATTATGAACGACTACAGACATTGTATCGATGCCTGTAGGAAGATGCTCAAAGTTAACATTATGTCTTGCAAAAATATTAAGAAGGTGAGCACCAAAGCCTATCTCCTCATTCATAGAAGGCGTCTCAACAAGGACAGCTGAAAATCCCTTTTTACCGGCTATTCCCGCAACCTTTCTCTTTCTCGGAATTCTAGGAAGCTCAGCAGAAATAAGAGTGCCGTTATCTTCCGGCCTGTTGGTATTTCTGATATTCATCGAAATATTAGCTTTTCTTACAGGGAAAACAGCAGCCTCATGCATTACAGATGCACCCATATAAGAAAGCTCTCTGAGCTCTCTGTAGGTTATTGCATCGATAGGCTCCGGATCATCAACGATCCTCGGATCAGCAGAAAGCATTCCCGAAACATCGGTCCAGTTCTCATACATATCGGCACGAACGGCTCTTGCCACAAGCGATCCTGTTATATCAGATCCGCCTCTTGAGAAGGTGTGAATGCTTCCGTCCGGCATACTTCCGTAAAAGCCGGGAATGACAGCATAATCAATGTTCTTTAATGCAATAAAAATTCCTTCGTCTGTAGCATCATTATCAAGCTTGCCGTTAGCATCAAAATGAATGCAGTCAGCAGCATCGATAAACTTAAACCCGAGATATGCTGCAAGAAGCTTGGAGTTTAAATACTCTCCGCGGCTTGCCATATAATCCTTGTCAGGATTTGAGGAAAGATGTTCTGCGATTTTTTCTATCTCACTGTCAAGATCAAAGTCTATCTCAAGAGTTGACATGATCTCATTGAAGCGTTCACGAATAGCTGAAAGTGCAGGCTTGAAATCCTCTCCTGCCGAAGCCTTGTCATAGCATGCATAAAGCATGTCTGTAACCTTAATGTCGTCACTGCTGCGCTTTCCCGGCGCTGATGCAACAATATATCTTCTGCAAGGTCTTGCTTTTATAATATCGGCAACCTTCTTGAACTGTCCGGCATCAGCAAGTGAGCTTCCTCCGAATTTTGCTACAAATTTCTGCATTGTGATTTACCTCTTATATCTCTAATGACTATGTATCAGTCAAAAATATTCTTAATTATATAAACGCTTATATCTGCAATAAATATGATCAGCTCTCTGACTTTGAAAGATAATCATAAACAACCTCGGCATGAAGAGCCGCTCCTAACACCGGCGCAGATTCATCAGGCAGATAATTCGAGCTGTGCAGCGCACTGCCTCCTGTACCTATATGGTAAAAGCAGCCCTTTGAGGCATTGATATAATATCCAAAATCTTCTGTGGTCATTGTTGGTTCTTCTATTCGTATGACTTTATCATCTCCGAACAGAGCCTTTGCCGAATTTTCAGCCATCAATGTCTCATTATCTGTGTTAACTACACCGGGATAGCTTTCTTTAATTATAATTTCCGCCGCTACACCTGTTTCTTTGGAAATACTATTGATGATTTCCTTAAAACGTCGCTTTATATACGCTCTGCTGTCAGCGCCAAGGGTTCTGATTATTCCTTCAAATACCGCCTTACCTGGAACAATATTGACCGCAGTTCCTGAATTAAGAACACCGGTGGTTATGACGGCTCTTTCCGGCGCAAGCTCTGCCAGAAGTTCATGCAGGGCACAAAGCATTTTAGATGCGGCATAAAGGGCATCGATGCCCTTTTGAGGTTCGGCGCCGTGTGAGCTTTTTCCTGTTAAGATCACCTTGTAAACATCCGATGCTGCATAAAATTTACCATATCTTATACCTACGGTTCCTAAAGGAAGATCCGGTGATACATGTGCACCGAAAACAGCGTTAACACTTTTAAGCACGCCTGCCTTTACCAGTCTGTCTGCTCCGCCGCTTCCCTCTTCATCGGGCTGAAATATAAATTTTACACTGCCCTTAAGCTCTGATCTGTGCATTGAAAGAAGCCTTGCAGCACCCAACACAGCGCTCATATGAACATCATGCCCACAGGCATGCATAAGACCAGCATTTTGCGATGAAAAGTCACAGCCTGTCGTTTCTGTAACAGGAAGGGCATCCATATCAGCCCTCAGTGCGATACAGCCGCCCTTATTATCTTCCTCAAGAATGCCTATAACAGCTGTATCAAGCATTCTGCAGGTTTTAATACCGTAGCTATTCAGTTTATTTTCTATAAAAGAAGCTGTCATGAATTCATGATTACCAAGCTCCGGATGAGAGTGCAGCTCTCTCCGGTTTTCAGTAATTTCATCAGAAATTCCGACTGCTTCTTTATACCAGTCAATACTCATAAAACAGTACCGTTTGCGTTATTAAAGCTGTCATCGATATCTAATGTTGAAAACAGATCCTCCGGCGTCTGAGCTCTTCTTATACACTTAACACTGTGATCGGCACTCATAAGAAGCTCTGCAGAACGAAGTTTTCCGTTGTAGTTATATCCCATGGAATGGCCGTGTGCTCCGGCATCCTGAATAACCAGCAGATCGCCCAGATCTATTTCCGGAAGCTTTCTGTCAACGGCAAATTTATCGTTATTTTCACAAAGAGAGCCAACCACATCAACCTTTACGGCATCGGCAGCATTTTCCTTGCCTAAAACTGTTATGTGATGATATGAGCCGTACATAGCAGGGCGCATAAGATTGCAGGCTGTCGCATCAACTCCTACATACTCCTTATAAATATGCTTAAATCCGATAACCTTTGTTACAAGATATCCGTAAGGGCCGGTAATATAACGTCCCATTTCTGTATATATAGCTACATCAAGGCCTGCTTTACCAAGGATTTCATCATAAACCTTGTGAACGCCTTCGCCGACTGAAGCTATATCTATAGCCTTCTCGTCAGGTCTGTATGGGATTCCTATTCCGCCTGACATATCAGCAAATTCAATTGTCACTCCTGTTTTTTCGCGAATTTCAAGTATCAGTGAAAAAAGCTCTTTAGCAAGCCCCGGATAATAGTCATTATCCAGAGAACAGCTTGCAATCATAGAATGAAGTCCGAAATGCTTCACGCCAAGTGATTTAAGCCTTGCATAAGCCTCGAACAACTGATCCTTTGTCATTCCGAATTTTGAGTCATAAAGGTGACCCATTATGTCATTCGTAATACAGAATTCTCCGGGATTGTAACGGCAGCATACGGTGTCCGGTACATCGACCGCCTCAAGCATGCGGTCTATCTGTGTCAGATCATCAAGATTGATAACTGCTCCGACTTTTACAGCTGCCTTATATTCTTCAGCAGAGGTTTCGTTGGAGCTGAACATTATATCACTTCCCGTAATTCCGGAACGCTCTGAAAGCATGAGCTCAGGTATAGATGCGCAATCAGCTCCGCAGCCCAGAGATCTTAATAATCTTAATATTCCAGGTGTAGGTGTTGCTTTAACTGCAAAATATTCCTTGAAGCCTTTATTCCAAGAAAATGCCTTATAAAGTGCATTAACACAGTTTCTAATTCCTTCCTCATCATATACATAAAAAGGTGTAGGATATTCTTTTGCCCAATTTTCGGCGTCTTCCTTTGTGAACGGTAGTGAATTTGTCATTATTATCTGCTTTCCTTAAATTTTTCTTAGTGCCTCTTCAAGCGCTGTCTTGCTATTTGTCTTATCATCCTTCATCTTAATGATCCTTGCAGGACAACCTGCAACTACAGCATTATCCGGTACATCATCAATAACAACAGCTCCGGCTGCTACTACTGCATTTTTTCCTACATGCACACCTTCGATGACAACAGCATTAGCGCCTACAAGAACTCCGTCTTCAATGATTACCGGCGTTGCTGATGCAGGCTCGATAACGCCTGCAAGAACAGCTCCCGCACCGATATGGCAATTGCTGCCTACTGTGGCTCTTCCTCCCAGAATAGCTCCCATATCTATCATTGTTCCGTCGCCTATAACGGCACCTATATTGATTATCGCTCCCATCATTATGACAGCATTTTTGCCAATATCAACCTTTTCTCTGATAATAGCACCCGGCTCTATTCTTGCCGGAACATTCTTCATATCTAAAAGCGGTACTCCGCTGTTTCTTCTGTCATTTTCAATGACGATATCAGCTATGTTATCGGCATTTTCTTCTATAATGGTCTTAAGCTCATTCCAGTCACCGAAAACGATTTTGTCACTCTCTCCAAAGACCTTTGCACTGCCGTAATTAATAGGTGCTTTTTCCTTAACATAAAGCTTTACCGGAGTTTTCTTCTCGGAATCAGCAATATATTTGATTATTTCCTGTGCATTCATTTATATATTCTCCGTTTATGCCTCGAGCATATCTCTCATGGTATAAAGTCCTGCCGGCTTATCCATAACAAATGCTGCTGCTTTTACTGCTCCTTCAGCAAACAGCGCTCTGCTTTCAGCCTCGTGCTTTAATGTGATCGTTTCAGCACCTGTAGAAATCAATATCTCGTGGGTGCCAACCTCATTGCCGAGTCTTACAGAATGTATACCGATTTCTTCCTTGGTGCGCTTACCATATTCGTGACGGCCGATATTGTAAACAGCTTCAGGACGTGCTTCCTTTATTCTGTCTGCCAAAAGAAGTGCCGTACCGCTTGGAACATCAAGTTTCCTGTTATGATGCTTTTCAATTATCTCAATATCTGCATCAGGAAATGCTGCCGCTGCTTTTTTTGCAAGCTCTGCAAGGACAGCAATTCCGACTGACATATTTGCTGAAAAGAATATCGGAATGCTGGCTGCTGCATCATATATTAATGCCTTTTCTTCTTCTGTATGGCCTGTGGTTGCAATTACAAGCGGAAGCTTTTTTTCAATGCAGCTGTCAATTAATTCCTTAGTAGCAGAATGATTTGAGAAATCAATTACCGCATCAGCCTCTCCTTTAAATTCAGAGAGTGATTTATACTTATTTAACTTAGTATCGGTAGTAAAGCTTCGGCTCACAAGAGCTGCCGCTTCAGCCATTGGATGCTCACCGCTGCAAAACTCCGCAACATGCTGACCCATCTTTCCGGCTGCACCGTATATTACTATTTTCATATGGACTCCTCTTTGACCAATGATATTTTATAGTCAAATCGTTAAATTGTACAGTTAATATTTAAATTTTTGATAATATCATTTAATTATTATAATATATTCTTCAGATAATCAAAGTACTTAAATTAATCCAAGTCCACGCATAATGCTTCTGAGATTCTCATGCTTAGCTTCGCTCATTACGGTGAGAGGAAGTCTTAAATAGTTCTCACAGTAACCCATATCTGCCATTGCTGCCTTTACAGGGATAGGATTGACCTCGCTGAAAAGTGCATGTATAAGCGGGAGATACTCAAGCTGCAGTCTGCGGCTTCCTTCGACATCTCCTTCAAAGAATCTTCTGCAAAGTTCTGAGGTCTGCTTAGGTACAACATTTGCAAGAACTGAGATAACACCGCTTCCTCCAAGTGAAAGTATCGGCACGATCTGGTCGTCATTTCCTGAGTAAATATCAAGCTTTCCCTTTGTAAGCATTGCGGTATCTGCTACTGATGTAATATCTCCGTTGGCTTCCTTGATTCCGGCGATATTTTCATTATCAGCCAATGCCTCATATGTAGTAGGTGCGATATTAACACCTGTTCTTGAAGGAACATTATAAAGAATAAGCGGCTTCTCGGATGCCTCTGCAATAGTTTCGAAAACCTTTATAAGTCCTGCCTGTGTGCACTTGTTGTAGTATGGAGTAACTACAAGAAGACCGTCAGCGCCTTCTGATGATGCGAAGCGTGAAAGCTCTACAGCATGCTGTGTATTATTTGATCCTGTACCTGCAATAACCGGTACTCTTCCGGCAACCTTCTCTACAGCATATGAGATTACTGCCTTCTGCTCTTCATCTGACATTGTAGCGCTTTCTCCTGTGGTTACTGCAACACAAAGAGCATCTATGCCTTCTGATATCTGCCATTCAATGAGACGTCCGTATGCCTCGTAGTCAATTCCTGACTCTGTTGTTGGTGTAATAAGTGCTGTGGCTGCGCCTCTGAAAATTGTCTTGCTCATTGATCTTCCTCCTTTTAGATTTTGATGTTGACTGTGACAAAGGATAAAGAAAAACCGGTACACTAAACTATGTACCGGTCATAAATGTAATTTGATCGTAAATAACAGATCAAATGAAAATTACATCAAATACATAGCTCTCCGCGAAAATCGCGACAGTCAAACGAATATTATTCGTTTGCCCAGGAACCGCCCTGCCTGCGGAACCTTCGGCAACAGCACCTTTCACATCATGCAGCGGCTCTGCGAAAGCCTCATTCACACATGTTACTGATTGATATTGCACCTCTATCCTTTATATGCAAAATATTTTGTTGTCTGATATATTATCACTTTAAAATGTAAATGTCGACATTAAAATTGTGAAAAATCATTAATAGATGATATTTAGTGAATCTTACACAATAAATGAACGAAATCAGATATTAAAAATGAAATATATTTCATATAAATGCTGCAGTTATTAAAAAAACATTCAAAACTGCTCTTCTTAAAAAATGAAGTCAAGCTATTCTTAAGAAAAATAATGTTACTCTTCTAAAAAAAATTCAGTGCTGAACTTATCTTTCAAGAAGCATTCTGTCTGAATCAAGAGCTTTGCCTGCGGCTTCCTTAAATTTAAGCAGGAAGTCATTGACTGTAAGCTTTGCTCTTTCTTCTCCGCTTGTGTCGAAAATAATATTACCCTGATCCATCATTATTGTACGATTACCGAGATCAAGGGCTGACTGCATGTTATGTGTTACCATAAGACAGCTAATATTATTATCTCTTACTATACTTTTTGTTAATTCAAGAACCTTCTCGGCTGTAGCAGGGTCAAGTGCAGCCGTATGCTCATCCAGCATAAGAAGCTTAGGCTTATTTATGGTGGCCATCATCAGCGTAAGCGCCTGCCTCTGACCTCCGGAAAGTAAGCCTACAAGGCTGTCCACCCTATCCTCGAGACCCATATCAAGGAGGGAAAGTCTTTCTCTGAAGAGCTCTCTGTCTGCTTTTGATATTCTGCCAAACCAGCCTCCGCGGCCTGCAGCTAAAGCAAGGTTTTCCTCAATAGTCATGCCGGGTGCACTTCCTAACATCGGATCCTGAAAGAGCATTCCTATATTCCTTGCTCTTACATAATCCGGCTGAAGTGTTATATCTTCACCATCAAGCAAAATACTTCCGCTATCGGTCAGAAATTTTCCTCTGATTGCATTAAAAAGAGTTGATTTTCCAGCTCCGTTAGCTCCTATGATAGTAATAAAATCAGCGTCATTTACTGTAAGAGAAAGACCCTTTAACGCCTGCTTCTCATTGATAGTTCCGGGATTGAACGTCTTTGTGATTTTATCTATAACAAGCATATCAAGCCCTCGCTTTCTTTGCCGATAATCTACGCTTGATGACAGGTATCCTTGACTTAAGATAAGGTCCTGATATAGCGATAATAACGATTACGGATGACACAAATTTAAGCATAAATGCAGGCATGTTAAACCTGAGTGCTACGGCATAAACGATCCTAAATATAACAGCGCCCAAAACAGCACCGATCGCTCTCGTCGTGATCTTTCCTCTGCCGAGGAAGGCTCTTCCGATAAGAAGAGATGCCAGAGCCATTGTTACCATTCCGGTACCGATGTCAATATTAACGCTCTTCTGAAGCTGTCCGAGCATGCAGCCGGAAAGAGCTGTAAATGCATTAGCAACACATAATCCTACTAAGGTGGTAAACACAGGGTTGATTGATGATGAACGTACCATGTCCGGATTATTACCGGTAGCTCTAATGGCAAGTCCGAGCCTTGTGCTTAAAAACAAGGCAAGAAATATAACTGTTGCGGCAACGGCAATTACAGAAATTACAGCCTTATACATACCTGCCATTGAAGTTCCGCCCAAAGCTGTCTTCAGCATCGTGAAAACTGTCTCTGTCTTATTAAGATTAATAAGTGAGGAATTACCCATTATAGCAATATTGATCGAGTAAAGCGCTGTATTGACAATGATACCTGACAAAAGGCTGTCGATACCCATCTTTGTCTGGAGAATGCCGGTAATGAATCCGGATGTCACACCGGCAAGCATAGCTGCCGGTATAGACAAAAACGGATGTCCGGAAAGTGCTACGACTGCACCAACTGCCGCACCCAGTGTAAAGCAACCATCTGTTGAAAGGTCACAAACATTGAGCATGGTATAGCTCAGAAACAGAGCAAGAACAGTAAGTGAGCTGACAAGTCCAAGCTCTACAGAAGTCTGAATTAGACTTATAATTGAGGAAATATCCATGTTAAATGCTCCTGATCGTCAACAAAATTTAAATTCTATCAAAACTCTTCTGCTGTCTGGATCTCCTGAACCTTTGTGCAGAAAGGCTCAAATGCAGCCTTTACTTCATCAAGATCATATCCCAGCTCATCACAGATCTCGGTGTTAACTGTAGCGATACCGTTATCGAATGTCATTACTGCTGTTGTTGCAGGATCTGCTCCGTTAACAAGTATCTCGTTGATCATGTTAGCTGTCTCAGCTCCGATGTTTGCATAGTCAACACCGAATCCAAGGAATGCACCGTTAAGTGCGAATGAATCAGCTCCTGTGTAATGAGGAATGCCTGCCTTTGCAAATTTCTCATAGATTGAGAGCTCAGCAGTCATTATAGTGTTGTCTGTTGGTGTGAATACTGCATCAACCTTATCTGATACAAGGGCATCAGCTGCTATCATAACCTCATCAACAGTAGTTCCTGTACGCTCAACATACTCAATATTCTTTGACTCAAGATATGCCTTGGCATCCTTTATTGCTGCCTCAGATGAATCCTGTCCTACATCGTAAAGAAGACCTACCTTCTTGATGTCAGGATTAAGTGCAAACATAAGATCCATAATTGCATCTGTGTTAAGGTAATCAGATGTTCCTGTAACGTTTGCGCCCGGTGCCTCAAGTGAATCTACAAGCTGTGCAGAAACAGGATCCGATACTGCTGAGAAAACAACAGGAATATTGCTGTCTTCGGTAGCAGACTGCATTGCCATTGCAACAGGAGTAGCTATTCCTACCATAAGGTCAACCTTTTCAGCATCTGCGAAGTTGCTGATTATCTGGTTGAGGACATTTGAATCTGCCTGGCAGTTATCATAGGAAATATCAAATTTTACATTTTCCTCTTCACCAAGCTTATTGAGCTGTGCCTCGATATTATCGTATATCTGATTAAGAGAAGCATCATCAACATAATTACAGATACCTACTTTAAATGTCTTATCTGCATCTGATGCACCTTCTTCTGTAACCTGCTCCTTTGTCTGTTCGCTTGAGCTTTCTGCAGCTGAGCTTGTGGTATCAGCAGTGTTGCTGCTTCCGCATGCTGCAAGTGATGCTGCAAGTGACATTGCTGTGACTACGCTAAAGAACTTTTTCATTTTTTCTTCCTCCGTTTTTCATATGAGTGTGATTTGACAGGAAGCAATAAAAAAACTGCCCCTGCATTAACTGCTGGGACAGGAAATACCTGCGGTGCCACCCGGCTTGATGTTAAAACATCCACTCTGTGCGTACAATCATACGCCTGCATTTTTTTACGGGAAGCAATACCCGTCGCACATACTCTGAATACTCATTTCTGATTGCCCTCGGAAGTCCATTCGGCTGAATATATTATGCTATGATCTCACCATCCATAGCTCTCTCATATAACAGTGAAGCAGCTTACTTACTCTCCCTCATCGGTTTAGGAAATACTATCACATCAATTTGTTGAAGTCAACAGCAAATTAGGAAATAATTTTGCTATTGATTTTTCTATATACATAAAACCTTGACACGTATGGGCCAAGATGTTTAGAATAGCTTTGGATAAGAATTAGCTGCGTATAATCTTTAATGGAAAGAGGTCAGTCAAATGGTTATAAATCTTGATACCGGTGCAGCCGGAGTTAGTAATGATCTTGTAGCTATGGTTAAGGCTTTGGGTGACGGAGAAAAGTTCAAGCAGGATGCTTTCTTTTTCTGCGGTTTTCCAAGTGAAGCACCTAACGAATCTCTCATGTGGGCTTGCCAGAAGTACGTTGATATGAAAAATGACGGAAATGATGACGAAGCAGTAAAGGTTCGTTTGATTTCAGAGCTTGAGAAGGCTGCTGAAAAGGGCTCGGGTCTTAAGGAGAACATGAACATTACAAGCAGCAAGGCAGAGATTGATGCTATACTTGCAGCTAAAGACAGACTTTGATATTTCAAAGAATGCCAAGGACCGCATTTTATGTGCGGTCCTTTTAATATGCTCTTGTCACGTCTTTGCAGTGTGAAAGTGGCAAGGTATTCTATTTATCCAATATTATTTTCCGCAGTCTCTGATATAAAATTTGCAAAGACCGTCATGCGGATTCTTCTTGAGATATTCAACATACGCCTCTGCATCCTCAAGATAAAGGAAATCTGCAATCATGCGGTATTTGTCTGCTTCAAAATCTCTGGCTGCGTACACCTGGTAAAGGAATAATGCATTTATAGAACGATCCATGTAATAACCTCCTGATCATATGTTCAAATTAGTTTGCCGGATGGATGTAACTTTAATGCATTGCAGTGATTTTTTCAATGTTCAGCGTGCAGACATTTTTGCTATTTATATTTAAGTAATACTAAAATATTAATCTCCGAGTGCCTGCTTAAGATCAGCAATTATATCATCGGGATCCTCAAGGCCTACAGACATACGGATCATACCGTCTGTAATACCGGCAGCCTCACGAATCTCCTTCGGTAACATCGTATGCGTCATGGCAGCTGCCTGCTCTACCAGAAAAGTATTGACAGCAATAACAATAGATTTTAGCCTTAAAAATCATAGAAAATTTCGTGTTGCATTTCGTGTTACATATAGTGTCATATTTCGTGTCATATATGTACCGTATAGTACATTTTTATACGTTTATACGTGCATATTTCTGCATAATGAAAATCGCTGAAACCCGCATAAAATAAAGAAAAGCACGCTATTGCGTGATTTCTTTATGCATGGACCAGAGGGGAGTCGAACCCCTGTCCGAAAATCAATTCCTCGTTCTTCTACTACCATAGTCTGCCGGGATTATTTCATCCTTAAAAGGTGTAACAGACACCGCCTGATAAAGACTGAGCTTCATGATACGTCCATATACTCAAAGCTTTGTATATGAAGTTTCCTGTCAGGTCGACGCCTCTGACCCTGACTGACAGGTACGTCAGGAGAGACGAGCAGCGCTTAGGCTGCTAATGCAAAATTATCTTCTGCGTTTATATTTAGGTTTGAGATTTAACGCATCGTCCTACGGATAGCTTCACCGACTGCATGATCCCCGTCGAAACCGGTACTAGCCCGTTTATGATATTATATACCAATTATATAAATATCGCTACTTACAAAAAGCTTACACTCAGTTATCATATTCTGATATTTGCGGATTTGAACTCTCTTTCAAGCTCGCGGCGCTGTTCCTTCTTCGCCATATCCTCTCTCTTATCATAGAGCTTCTTGCCTCGGCATAAACCGACCTTAACCTTCACTCTTGGACCTTTAAAATAAACCTCAAGAGGAATAAGCGCATAGCCTTTTTCGCTTATCTTGCCCATAAGCTTATTAATTTCTGCTCTGTGCATAAGCAATTTTCTTGTTCTGAGCGGATCTTTGTTGAAAATATTTCCTTTCTCATAAGGGTTAATATGCATTCCTTCAACAAAAAGCTCACCCTTTGCAGACCGAATAAAAGCCTCCTTGACTGAGCAATGACCCATACGAATAGATTTGACCTCTGTGCCAAAAAGCTCTATACCTGCCTCAAAGGTCTCATCGACAAAATAATCATGATAAGCCTTTTTATTATTTGCAATTGTTTTTATTGATTCAGATCCCACTGTTAGTACACCTATTCTTTCTTAAAAAAGCGGACAGCCATAAGGCTGCCCGCTTTTAGAGCATTTAGCTCTATTACTTCATAAGTATATTGAGAACAAGAGCAAGGATCATAAATATCGCAGTACCAAATTTGGTAACCTTCTCGAGTGTACCTTCCATGCTGCGGCCCTTGTTTTTACCCCAATAGCTGTCGGCCATGCCTCCGATGCTTCCGAGACCCTGAGTATTACCCTCCTGCATGAGGATAATAGCTGAGATCACAACACCGATTAATACATATATTACTGTTAACAAAACTGTCATTATAAAATCCTCACTGTTTTTGAACAAACTACGGAGAGTTATTTTAACATATTACACACAGTAAAGTCAAGTAAAGTATCAGGATCTAAGTTCAATATTCATTGAAGAAAGACCGTTAAGTATCTTATTCATGACTGATACGATCTCATCATCAGTAAGTGTATGATCGTTTGCTCTGAAGCTGAGACTATATGCCATAGACTTAAAGCCTGTCTTAACCTGAATTCCCTCATAGATATCGAAAAGCTCAACCTTCTCAAGAAGCTTTCCGCCGCGCTGGATTATCATTTTCTCGATATCTCCGGCAAGTATATCGTGAGGCACAAGCATTGAAATATCTCTTGATACAGCCGGGAACTTCGCGATGCCAGTATGCTTTCTGTCAAAGCTTACAAAAGGAAGTATCTCCGGTATATCAAGAACGGCTATGTACACTCTTACGCCGTCCTTCATACCGTAATTCTTGGCAACTGAAGGATGAACCTCACCGATGTATCCAACATTCTTTCCTGAGTAGCTTATATCCGCTTTTCTGCCCGGATGCAGATAAGGTCTTTCTGCTTTAGGATCGAGCTCATAGCGTTCATTCATTCCCAAGTGCTCGAATATTTCTTCAATAACACCCTTCATAGAGTAGAAATCGATTTCATCACCGTAAGCACCAAGTGTAAGCTGCTCTCTCTCATCCGGAAGCTCTGTTAAAGGAAGAGACTTAGGGATATAGATATTAGACATATCATAAAGCCAAACATTTTCATTTCTGTGGCTGTAGTTAAAGCTAAGTGCTGTAAGCATTGCATTGAGAGGCTGCGTGCGCATTATAGAGAAATCTTCTCCGAGAGGATTAGATATTACTATAGCCTTTCTAAGCTCATCATTCTCAGGAATATTAAGAAGATCATAAGCCTTAGGACTCTCAAATGCATAAGTCATTATATGGCTGAAGCCTGCGAATTCTGCAACATTTCGAACAACAGAATCCACTCTGCACTTAAATGAAAGCTTACCGGTAGTAGCCTCACCCACCGGAAGAGTATCTACTATCTTGTCATATCCGTGGAACCTGAGGACCTCTTCAGCAAGATCGCAGGTTGCATGAAGATCTCTTCTGAAGGACGGTATGATAACTTCTCTGGCTTCTGCATCAAAGCCAAGCTCGATCTTCTTAAAGATATCAAGCATCTCTTCCTCTGAGAAATTCATTCCTAAAAGGTCATTTATTCTTTCAGGCTCAAATTTAACACGTTCTGTAGTCTCAGGCTCAGGATATATATCGATAACGCCTCCTACTACCTCACCGCAGCCAAGCTCTTCTACAAGTTCACATGCACGATTGTTGGCAGCAATTGCTGCAGCAGGATCAAGACCCTTTTCAAAAATTGATGAAGCATCAGTTCTGAGTCCGACCTTCTTAGCGGAAAGTCTGATATTTGTACCGTTAAATGTAGCAGCTTCGAATACAACAGTATGAACATTTTCTGTTATCTTTGAATTCTCACCGCCCATAATGCCGGCAATGCCTACTGCCTTTTCAGCATCATTGATCATGAGAACAGTATCATCAAGCTTTCTTTCCTGTCCGTCAAGAGTCTGGAAAATGTCTCCGTTTGAAGCACACTTAACTACTATCTCATGACCTGAAAGCATATCATAATCGAACGCATGCATAGGCTGACCATATTCAAGCATTACAAAATTAGTAATGTCGACAAGGTTATTGATAGGTCTTATTCCTGCATTGCGAAGTCTCTTCTGCATCCATTCAGGTGAAGGTGCAAACTTAATATTCTTGACCATTCTTGCGGTATAGCGGCTGCAGAGTGAGCTGTCCTCCACTGATACCTTAAGATAATCATTTATATCCTCTGAATTGCCGCTTTCCTCAACCTTAGGCATAACAAATTCCTTGTTGAATACTGCAGCAGCTTCTCTTGCAATACCAATAATGCTGTAGCAGTCAACTCTGTTTGAGGTTATCTCGTATTCAACGACTGTATCATCAAGTCCGAATGCATGAACCGCACTGTCACCAGGCTTAAGTGAAAGCTCATTTATAAGCTCTTCAGGGAAAATGTATATTCCTGACTCAGGTGCAAGCGGATATGAATTTCTATCTGAGCCAAGCTCCTCAACAGAACACATCATTCCGTATGATGTAACGCCTCTGAGTTTACCGATCTTGATCTTTATACCGTCCTCAGGCAAAGCACCTCCGTCGTGGCCGCCTGCGACACGTCCGCCGTCTAAGACTACAGGAACCAATGCTCCGATGACATCCTTAGTAATATTAGGAGCACCTGTAACAATCTGAACACTGCCGTTATCATCTACTCCGTCAGCTCTGACATCACCGACATTAACCTTGCAGACAACAAGCTTATCTGCATCCGGATGAGGCTCAACATCTTCAAGTCTTGCAACAACTATCTTATCAAGATTCTTATCAAGCACTTCAAAGCTTTCTACCTTAGTGCCTGCAAGAGTCATCTTATCTGCATATTCCTTTGGAGTACATGAAAGCTCCGGAACATAATCTTTTATCCATGAAAGTGGTGTATTCATAAATCCTCCAAATTATCAGAACTGCTTTAAGAATCTGATATCATTCTCATAAAGGAGACGCATATCATCGATCTCATACTTAAGGATAGCTATACGCTCAAGTCCTACTCCGAAAGCAAATCCTGTATATTCATTAGGATCGATACCGCACATCTCAAGCACATGCGGATGAACCATGCCGCAGCCAAGGATCTCTATCCATCCCTCATTCTTGCAGAAACGGCATCCTTTTCCTCCGCACTTAAAGCAGCTAACGTCAACCTCCGCTGAAGGCTCTGTGAATGGAAAATGATGCGGTCTGAAACGGGTAACCGTATCCTCTCCGAACATTTCCTTAGCAAACTGGGTAAGGGTTCCCTTAAGGTCAGTCATAGTAATGTGTTTATCTACTACAAGTCCTTCTATCTGATTGAAGGAAGGGCTGTGTGTAGCATCAATACTGTCTGAACGGAATACTCGTCCCGGAGATATCATACGGATAGGAAGCTTGCCTTCTTCCATAACTCTCGCCTGTGTCGGTGATGTCTGGCTGCGAAGGAGTATCTGATCTGTAATGTAGAATGTATCCTGCTCATCTCTTGCCGGATGTCCTTCAGGTATATTGAGCTTTGTAAAGTTATATTCCTGCCATTCAACTTCAGGTCCCTCAATAACCTCATAACCCATACCTATGAATACACGCTCAACCTCATCCAATGCTATCTGGCATGGATGTCCGTGGCCTGTACGAAGCTTCTTTGCCGGAAGTGTAACATCGATGATCTCATCCTGAAGCTTCTGCTCCATAAGAGCATTCTGAAGTTCAGTCTTAGCCTTCTCGATTGCCTCCTCGGTCTTTGATTTTGCTTCGTTAACTAACTGTCCGAAAACAGGTCTTTCCTCAGCTGAAAGATTTTTCATCTCTTTCATAATTGTGGTGAACTGTCCCTTTTTTCCGAGGAATTCTACTCTTGCCTCATTGATTTCATCAAGAGTTTTTGAGCTTGCGATTTTGGCAAGAGCCTCCTGTGTTAATTTCAATAACTGGTCTTTCATTATGTAACCTCTTATGAGTTTGTTTTATCAGTTGTTGTTTGGTGATCCCGGTACATCGCTTATGTCACTGCCGGGTGCTCCGGGTTCGGATGAAGAACTTGAATTCCCACCTGAAGGCGGTCCTTGTGTGAAATCAGAATCTTCGCTGCTGCTTGAATCTGATGGTCCTATCACACCTGCGCTGTGAATCCCGCCCGGTCCTTCCGGAACTGAGTTATCTGATATAGATTCAGACGCAGATTCTGATTCTTCAGATGATGATTCATTAGGATCAGGAGTTGTTTCTTCAACGTAGTATTCCTTATGGCCTGCATAATAAGCCTTGTGATCTACCTTGCTGCTTACTGTCTCATCGCCCTTTTTAACAATAAGCTTTGTTTCCCATACAGATCCCTTGCTTCCCTTTGTAGGCTGCTTATCGCTTCCTTCAGGAATAAGCTCTCTTACAAGATCAAGCTCCTTTATCTGCTCAGAGCTGAGTGAATAGCTGTATCCATCCTTAAGGACCGGTCTGCCGTATATAGATACAGTCACAGTCTGCTTGTAATAGCTTGCTTTAATACCAATTGCATATGATTCAGAATTAGAATATTCAGCTATTGCAGGAATATTAGCAAACTTGAAATCAGGTCCGCCCCAGCTTATTGTAGCGTCCTGTCCGGGAGTTACATACGTAGGCTTAAATGTATGTGACTGCCTTGCTGTTATTTTAAGTCCTGCCTTTAATACAGCATTGTAAAGTGTTGAGGAAACCTGACAAACTCCGCCTCCGACTTCCTGAACAACTTCACCGTTATTATATGCTGCAGCTGCGCCGTATCCCTTTGCCTCTGTACGCTGACCAACAGTATTATTAAAGGAGAATTCCTCTCCAGGTCTAACGATAGTACCGTTAAGAGCATTGCATGCAAGCTCTATATTTTTATTACGTACAGAATTGCTGGTAGTGTTTGTTGTAAATGAAGCAAGCGTTTTGTAGTCACCGACAGTTATTTTGGATTCAGCAGAAAGAACTGTACCCGGAACGTTAATGCTCTTAGTAAATTCTTTATTACTTACTGCGCTGCGGATCTCTGAAGCAAGCTTATCTTCATCAACCTTATAGCCGGCTCTTGACCCTTCCATAACAAATGAATCCGATGCCTTATCATAAGAACCTATGCTTCCGCCGTGAGGCTCTATATACCACATAGATGATGCCTTTTTTACAGCGCTTAATACTGTATCCTCATCAATATCGCCCAATGTAAAGGTATACACTTCAGCATCTTCATCAAGAGATTCTGTTTCTTCCTCTGTTTCTTTTTTTGAGAAAAATCCCTTTTTGTGTTTTTCTGATTCGGTTTCTGTCTCCGACTCGGCTTCGATTGAAGCTTTAAGCTCATCCTCCTCAGCTATCTTATCCAGGAATAACGGAAGTGATGCAGCAATAAGATCAGGGATCTCAACCTTTTCTTCAACACTGATCTCATCAGATTCAGTCTCTGCCGCATTCTTCAATATGTTGTCCGGATTATCGGCATCACCCATTGTAGCTGCTTCTGTGGTTGCATTGGCATCTACAGTCTGCTTGACAGTAGAACCGACCTCAGCATCTTTGTTAACAACACAAAGAGACCATGTATATCTGGATGAAATTTCATCGATTACCGCCTGAGGAGTCATGCCCTTAATATTTATATATTTCTCCTCATCAGATGCATTATCCGGTAAAATGGAACTGATATCTATGACAGCATTACTTCTTATAATGCCGACAGGTGATGTTTCAGCGACGTCTGTCCCGGTTTCTGCATCTGTTGCACTATTTTTTCTTGCAAATAATAATGCAGCTATAATTATAATAACTACAGCTATAGCAGCGGCGATCATAGGAAGACGGTCTTTATGACGCCGTCTCCTTGATCTGTTATGGCTTTGATAAACACCTCTTCCGGAGCTCTTTCTTCTCCGGCTGCTGTTTGAAGAATTATACATTCTAATCTTTTCTTTCTCCCTAAAGAACCGAAATTATTTAACTACAAAATTCAGTATCTTTCCAGGAACATAGATTTCCTTGACTATATTGCCGTTAAGCTTCTTCTGAATGAACTCACGTCCTGCAGCAAGAACCTTTTCCTTATCTGCATCAGCTTCGAGCTCTATAGTTCCCTTAACCTTTCCGTTTACCTGTACAGGTATCTGAATAGTATCTTCTTTTGTCATGGCTTCATCATACTTTGGCCATCCTGCTGTAAATACAGAGCCCTGACCTCCAAGCATGTTCCATACTTCCTCACCGATATGAGGTGCAAATGGAGATATAAGCACTGCAAATGTCTTAAGAGTCTCCTTATCGATACCGCCTGCAGTCTTTGCTATATCAATAAGTGCATTATTATGCTCCATAAATCCTGATACAACAGTATTAAGCTGGAAGGCATCAAATCTTGTCTCTATATCTCTGATAAGCTTATGACGCTCAGCAAGCATTTCCTTTGTAGGCTCTATGTCAAGGTCCTTTGACTGATCAGCAAGCTTATAGAATCTGTTGAGGAAACGGAATACTCCGTCGATACCGTTTTCATTCCATTCAGCATCCGCCTCAGGAGGTCCTATAAAGAGCTCATAAAGTCTGAGTGCATCACAGCCGTAGTTATCGATCATATCATCAGGAGATACAACATTTCCCTTTGACTTTGACATCTTTATACCGTTCTTTCCGGTTATCATGCCCTGGTTGAAGAGCTTGGTGAACGGCTCATCAAAATCTATAACTCCGATATCGCAGAGGAACTTTGTCCAGAATCTTGAATAAAGAAGATGAAGGACAGCATGCTCAACACCTCCGATATACATATCTACAGGAAGATATTTATCTGCCTTTTCTCTGTTAACAAGTTCTTTATCATTATGGTTATCGACATATCTTAAGAAATACCATGATGAACCTGCCCACTGAGGCATAGTATTGGTTTCTCTCTTTGCATCTGCTCCGCACTTAGGGCACTTGCAATTTACCCAGGAATCAATTGCTGCAAGCGGTGATTCACCTGTTCCTGTAGGTTCATAGTTGTCGACATCAGGAAGTTTTAACGGAAGCTCTTCCACCGGTACAGCAACATTGCCGCAATGAGGGCAATGAACGATCGGAATAGGCTCTCCCCAATATCTCTGTCTTGAGAATACCCAATCACGAAGCTTGTAATTGACAGTCTTTTTTCCGAGACCCATCTCTTCTATCATCTGAGGAGCATTCTTCTTCATATCCTCTGAGCGTTTACCTGTCCAATCACCGGAATTGATAAGTACTCCCTGAGCTTCAGTGTATGCCTTCTCGGAAACATCAACATCATTTCCATCCGGAGAAATAACAGGAATGATAGGAAGTTCAAACTTCTTTGCAAATTCATAGTCTCTGTCATCGTGAGCAGGAACACACATGATAGCTCCTGTTCCGTAATCTGCAAGAACATAATCTGAAAGCCAGATCGGCACCTTTGCGCCATTCATAGGATTGATTGCATATGATCCTGTGAATACACCTGTCTTTTCCTTATCCTGAAGTCTGTCTACGTTAGACTTCATTGATGCATCAAGAATGTATTTATCTACAGCTTCCTTTGTTTCAGGTGTTGCTAATTTAGCTGCAAGTGCATGTTCCGGAGCAAGTACCATAAATGTTGCTCCGTAAAGTGTATCAGGACGAGTTGTGTAAACTGTGATTTTCTCTCCGTCAACGCCTTCACCGGCATCTGCAACAGGATTTTCAAGCTTAAAATATACCTCTGCACCATAAGATCTGCCGATCCATTCGGACTGCATTTTCTTAACCTTCTCAGGCCAGTCAAGCTTATTAAGATCTTCGAGAAGTCTGTCAGCATAGGCTGTGATCTTAAGCATCCACTGTCTTAAGTTTTTCTTGGTTACTGTGGTTCCGCAGCGCTCACAGCATCCGTTTACTACCTCCTCATTAGCGAGTCCGGTCTTGCATGAAGGACACCAGTTTATAGGGAATTCCTTCTCATAAGCAAGTCCCTTTTCAAACATTTTTACAAAGATCCACTGAGTCCACTTATAGAAAGAAGGGTCAGTAGTATTAACCTCTCTGTCCCAATCATAAAGTGCATTTATCTGCTTTATCTGTCTCTTAATATTCTTAATATTAGCTTCTGTTGAAATAGCAGGATGTACATGATTCTTTATAGCATAGTTCTCAGCAGGAAGGCCAAACGCATCCCAGCCCATTGGATGAATAATATACTTTCCCTTTATAAGCTGATATCTGCTCCAGGCATCGGAAATAACATAACCTCTCCAATGACCTACATGAAGTCCGTTTCCTGAAGGGTATGGAAACATATCCAAGCAGTAATACTTCTCTTTTTTTCCATCGTCAACATTGACAGGATTCTTATCCCAATACTCCTGCCACTTTTTTTCAATTGCCTGATAATTGTACTGAGCCATTACCTTACCTCATTACCTTATTTATAATAAATTTTTTTATTTAAATGACCTTCAAAATAGTCTCTAACTTATAAAGTCTAAATCATTATATTAGCCATGTCAATGCCTCTCTTTGCAGTGAAAGAACTCATATACATTAAGCGCAGAGGCATAATTCATTCCGTCAGCTTTAGCAAGCTCTGCAGTATCAGCTACCCTGATTGCATCAATATCCTTAAAATGCTTAAGAAGCGCTTTTCTGCGCACTTCACCGATTCCCGGAATGTCATCAAGTATACTCTTTACCTGTTCCTTACTCCTTAAACTTTTATGATATTCGATTGCAAAACGGTGTGTTTCATCCTGTATACGGGTTATAAGCTTAAAAAGCTCTGAGTGATTATCAATAGGAAGCTCTTCATTATTAAAATAAAGTCCTCTTGTTCTGTGATAGTCATCCTTAACCATTCCGCAGACCGGTATGCTCAGCTTAAGCTCGGATAACACAGCTAATGCAATATTTACCTGTCCTTTTCCGCCGTCCATCATTATAAGATCCGGAAGCATACCAAAGGCAGTAAGTTTACCCTTAGACTGTATCTCCACAAGTCCGTGAGTAAATCGTCTTGTAAGTACCTCGCGCATAGATGCGTAATCATCCGGTCCTGTAACGGTTCTGATTTTGAATTTTCTGTAGTCGCTGTTTTTAGGACGTCCTTCAGAAAAAACCACCATAGAACCTACCGACTCTACTCCGTTGGTGTTAGATATATCATAGGATTCAATACGACTAAGTTTATCAAGTCCCAAAAGCTCTCTAAGCTGTTCAGAAGCGCCTTTTGTCCTTTGTGCTTCGCGCTTCATCTTTTCGAAATCCTTCATAAGCTGATTCTCGGCATTTTTAACAGCCATTTCGACCAGCTTCTCCTTGTCACCCTTCTTTGGAATAACAATATGAACAGCTCGTTTTTTACTGTCTGTAAGCCAGCTTTCTATCAGCTCCTTTTCCCCGGGTTCGGTCTGCACCCATATTTCTTTAGGAATATATGGAGTTCCGCTGTAGTATTGCTTCAGAAAATCTCTGAGAATGTCATCAATATTATCTTTCTTATCTATATCAAGGTGAAAGCATTCTCTTCCGATCATTCGACCGCCTCTGATAAAGAAGACCTGCGCTGCTGCAGTTTCAAGAAGCTGACTGATACCGATTATATCTCTGTCATCAGTATCAGATGCAGCTGTAACCTTCTGGCTTGATGCCAGAACCTCTATCTCATTAAGAAGTTCTCTGTATTCTATAGCCTTTTCAAATTCGAGAGAATCAGAAGCCAGCTGCATTCTGTCTTTAAGATATCTTCTCACATAGTCATATTTCCCGGAAAGAAAATCGACCGCTCTTGCTATATGTTTTTTATACTCGCTGCTATCTATAAAACCCCCGCACGGACCAAGGCATTGCCCCAGATGATAATAAAGACAGGGTCTTTCCTTTCCGATATCCTGAGGAAGCCTTCTGCTGCAGGATCTGATTCTGAATAGCTTATGTAAAAGGTCTATGGTATCTCTTACAGCGGTTGAAGAAGTATACGGTCCGAAATATTTCGCTCTGTCTCGTCTTACCTTTCTTGTAAGCATTATTCTCGGGAAATCTTCCTCAACTGTGACTTTTATATACGGATATGTCTTGTCATCTTTAAGAAGAGTATTATATTTTGGTGAATTTTCCTTTATGAGGTTATTCTCAAGAACAAGCGCTTCCATTTCGGAATCAACTACTATATACTCAAATCTCCTTATGAGAGAGATCATTTTCTTGATTTTGTCTGTTTTCCCCTTAGATGATTGGAAATACTGACGGACTCTGTTTTTAAGATTTACAGCTTTCCCTACATAAATGATTTCGTCCTTTGGGCCATGCATGATATAAACTCCGGGTTTATCCGGCAGTTTTTTCAGCTCCTCCGGTATATTGAAAGCATCATCTTCCTGTAAGGAATTGTCACATTCCGAAACGGTCTCACCGCAAGACTCGGTGACACCGTTTTCAGTATCTGCGTAATCCGATTCGCAATTATGAAATTTCACATTTTTCTGTTCATTATTCATAAGTGGTAATAGGTCCGTCTTCCTCAAGGACAGCTTTATCTTCCTCAGAAAGATCGTCTCCGTCAAGCGCATTCTGAAGTTCAGACGGGAATGTCTCGGCTTCATTTACTGCTGTATCCTCAGGCGGAAGTGCGGCTCTTGATTCAGCAATTCTTTCGCTTTCCTTCTGAGCTTCCTGAGGGCTTAACAATCCGTCATAAGAGTAGTTGACAGATGCCGACCAAAGTATCCATTCATCATATCCGGCATCATAAACCGCCTGAATCTCCTGTCGCACAGCAGCCGCATCATAAGCGATATAATTGCCGCTTCCGAGCCACGATGCCGTAAAGGACTGAAGCCACGGCCTTACAAGAGCCTGTTTTTCTCCGTCAACGTAAGCACGTCCCAAAGCAATCTTTGAACGCTTAAGAGCTCCAAGAATAGCTTCATACGGATGTTTATCCGGCATATCAAGCCCGAAGTTTCCAGCTGAATAGTGTGACGGATAAATCATAGGACACATATAATCCGCAAGAAGAGCTAACTGAGGATAATCCTGACCTACAGAACGAGAGTCGATCTGACTTAGTATTATAGTTCCGAATACGTCGCAGGAAACAAATACTCCTTCTCTCTTTAAATTGCTCGAAAGGTATTCAACTGCCTCTGTTATAATACTTATCTTGTCTCTTCCGTTTGTCTCTGCTTCATCAAAAACACAGTCAGAAGCGCCCTTGTCCGTGCAAAAACGAATGTAGTCAAACTGTATCTCATCAAATCCGTCTGCCGCGCAGGCCTTTCCTATGTCTAACAGGTAATCCCAATATTCGGTTTTGTAAGGATTTATCCAAGTATAACCGCTGTTATCCTTATAAACCGTACCGTCAGGATTTGTAAGACACCATTCAGGTTTGACAGAGCCTATATACGGATCTCGCATTGAAACAATACGCGCTATCGTATAAATGCCATGTTCCTTAAATTTCTTCATAAGTGAAGGCATGTCATCAATAATAGCATTTACCGTACCAAGCTCATCAACCATACCGACACCATGCATGTCATAGGTAATTCTTCCGTAGTCATCCTTTATATCAATGACAACAGCATTAAGCTCGGTATTATCCATATTGTCCCAAAAGCTCGACATAAAGCTCTCGTTTGCAAGCGGTTTACTCGCAAGATAGATGCCCTTTACCTTAACACGATTTCTGGTATCATCATCTGTCTTTAACTCATCAGCAGAATCAGATAATTCATCTTCGGCTTCTTCATCATTTTCCTCTAATGTTTCATCCATAGAAACATCGATGGCCTTAGTTTCCTTGACGGATGACGGGTCAAAATCAGGGGCTAATGCAGCCGGCTCGTAACGTCTGCACGAACAAAGCAAAAGAGCCATGATCAGAATCATGGCTGTTTTAAATAAATTATTCCTTAATAAGCACTTCTTTTTATCCATGTAGCTCCTGTCTGCGCCACTTAAAATTCGGTATTACATCGGACCAGTTCTTTATGCCTAATATATCCTTTGCAAAACCCGAATATTGAAGTGTAGTTTTTTGCTTGTCAATATTTTTAAATACCTGCCAGATATATTTTCTCTGGTCAGGAACTATATTAACATCTTCAGAGGATTTTGTGCTCCATAAACCAAATGCAAGTCCGGATTTGACCTCAGATGGTGCGTCGATCTGCCTTGAAAGTATAAACTCATCAATATATGGATTTGAATCCACAATATAATATGCATACGCGAATGCGGCAGCCTGAAGCTTCTCAACATCACCTCTGGAATTTGACTTAGAGGTGAATCCCTGCTCTGATAATATTATATGTCTGACCTTTCCGTTTGTGTCAAGCATTGCCGGTTTTTGCATATAGTCGGTAAGTGTTGACAGATTAGCAAAATTAATAACCTTTGAGTTTTCACTCCATTCAACCTGTCCGGTTGCAAAGTCATCCCAGAATTCCGGCTCAACAGTCGGCACACAATAAGGATGATATGCAAGTCCCCAGTCAATATTTCCGTGTGCTGCTATCGAATAAGCTACTCCGGAAAGCACTGACTTGGCAGTGTAGGTCATTTTGTTATCATTACCCTGATTCCAGTTATTATCCAAAGAGAAAAATACTCTTGCATTAGCCTGACTGCTTCTTATTGCATTATAGAATACCCTGAACGATCTTTCGTATTCTTTTATATACTCCGAAAGCTTCATAGGACCAACATAATTCCAGCGCTGATTATTTATCTCATTTCCTATGATCCAGTTTTGAATACGGCCGTGGTCTGAATTGGTTCCGCCATACCTGTCAGCTAAAAAGGATGCGATAGCTTTGATATATTTATATCCGTCTTCTGTTTTTGCATTAAAATTGTAGTAAAAGACATTAGAAAGCTTGTTCTGCCCCGGATAGAAAAGCTCAGGAGCTTTATCTGTAAAGCGGTTTAAAAGTATAGCTGAAACATTCATACTTTTATTTGAAAACATTGAAATGGTTTTATCATATGCTTCAACAACACTTTTATCAAAATGATAGGTCTCTCCGTCATAAGTGTAATCAATTCCTGTGCCTAATATTGCGTCAAACGGAATATTAACTATAACATTATGAACTCCGAGCTGAAATGCATCGGAAATCTGACTTATCTCAATAAGAAGGCCTTTTTTTGAAAGCGGAGTTTTGTATTCGGTTTGATTAGCAGCTACGACCTCAGGATTTGTAACATATATCATGTCTGAAACTACGACATAAGTTTCTCCTGTCCACACGCAAACAACAAATTTATTGTAAAGTCTGTCATCCTTTCGTCCTGCATTAAGCGGTATCTTAAATGTAAGATCTTTGGACTTTGGAATATATGCAATATTTCTGTGATTAGCAATGCTGTCCTCATAAGGTGCCAGCTCAAGCAAATAAAAGTTTGTATCTGCTCCGACAGCTGTATTAGAGGAAGTAAGCTGCCCATCCATCGTTCCCTTAATTACTATATTGCTTCCCTCAATTTGACAGGAATTCCATTTTACATGTTCTGTCGGTCGGGTTATTTCTGTTTGAGAATTTTGAACGGCATCGGCATATGAATGAAAACCTATGCCTGCTGAAGCAAACAAAATAACAAATGCTAAAGCTGCCGAACGTATAATATTTTTCAATTTATATATTGCTCCTTTTTTACGATAAGTTCATTGTCATATGCTCTCATGCGAATAAAAGTATAACATAGAAAAGAGACCAGTTCCATGCTGATCCCTTTCGCTTAAATTACACTTTTATTAAATTTGATATGTCTCTCTAATTAACAGATATTACTCTTCATCCTTTGCAGATGCAGCTATAACAGCGGCCTGAATATCTGCCGGTGCCTGCTCATATCTTACGAGCTCATACTCATATGATCCGAGACCACCTGTCATTGATCTTAAGTCAGTGCCGTAGCCATGAAGCTCTGATACAGGTATCTCTGCCTCAATAGTCTGTTTACCGTGATGATTGGAGTTCATTCCTAATACACGGCCTCTGCGGCGATTAAGGTCACCCATAACATCTCCGGTGTAAGCATCCGGAACTGTAACCTTAAGAGCTCCTATCGGCTCAAGGATCACAGGTGAAGCCTTCATGAAGCCTTCCTTGAATGCAAGAGTTGCTGCCATCTTGAAGGCCATCTCCGAAGAGTCTACAGGATGGTATGAACCATCTGTAAGTGTAGCCTTAATGCCGACTACAGGATATCCTGCCATAGGTCCCTTAAGAACACATTCCTGAATTCCCTTCTCTACAGCCGGGAAGTAGTTCTTTGGAACAGATCCTCCGAAAATCTTTTCTTCGAAGATATAAGGTACTGTAGTATCACCTGATGGCTCGAATACCATGAGAACATCGCCGTACTGTCCATGTCCGCCTGACTGCTTCTTATGCTTTCCTCTGACTTCAACTGTCTTAAGTATAGTCTCTCTATAAGCAAATCTTGGCTTTGAAAGCTCAATGTTGACCTTATAACGATCTGCAAGCTTAGACTTAACTACATCAAGATGCTGTTCTCCGATACCGTAAATAAGAGACTGACGATTCTCTGTATCATTAACAAGACGGATAGTTTTGTCCTCTTCAAGTATCTTTGAAAGACCTGCAGCGACCTTATCGTCATCACCCTTTGTTACAGGCTTATATGCCATACACTCATAAGGAGTATCAATATCAGCCATCTTATATGCTATAGGAGCATTTCTCTGAGCTATAAGAGTATCTCCTGTCTGTGTTGAAGTAAGCTTTGATAATGCACCTATGTCTCCGGCTGTAAGCTTAGGAACCTCAGTGGTTTCCTTTCCGGTCATAATAAATATCTTAGCAATCTTTTCATCAACATCTTTTGCAGAGTTGTAAAGTGTAGAATCAGCTGTTATCTCACCTGTAACCACCTTGAAAAGGCTGTATTTACCGATAAACGGATCAGCAATAGTTTTCCATACGAGAACTGAGGTTGCTGCATCAGCATTAGGAACAGCTGTGAATCGCTCGCCTGTAGCAAGGTCAGTACCGATGCATTCTCTCTGATCAGGTGATGGCAGATACTTCTCAATACACTGAAGGAGATAGTTCATACCCTGACAGTTAAGTCCTGAACCCATAACTACAGGAGTAATAGCACACTTCTGAACATTTTCCTTGAGAGCATCATAGATTTCATTTGAAGTGAATTCCTCGCCTTCAAAATATCTTTCCATCAGTTCATCTGATGTCTCTGCAACCGCTTCCATAAGTGAAGCACGAGCTGTATTAAGCTGTTTCTCAACATAATCAGGGATAGGTATCTCGACCTTATTTGAAGCCGATGTATACTTACGACCCTTCATCTTTATAACATTTACATATCCTACGAACTTTCCGTCTTCTCTGATAGGTATCTGAAGAGGGGAAATTGAACGTCCGAATTCTGTATTAAGCTTTATAGTAATATCTCTGAAGGAAGCGTCATCATCATCCATATTTGTAACAAAGACGATCCTCGGAAGCTTGTACTGCTCACAGAGCTCCCAGGCTTTTCTTGTGCCGGGTTCAATTCCTGATTTACAGTTGACAACAATAACAGCCGCATCAGCAACGCTTATAGCTTCCTCAACCTCACCCACAAAATCAAATGAGCCAGGAGTATCAAGAAGGTTGATCTTAATATCATTCTTCTCGCCATGGAATTCAATCGGAACAACAGATGTTGAAAGTGAAAACTTTCTCTTCTGCTCCTCTTTGTCGAAGTCACTAATTGTGTTCTCATCAGTGATTTTTCCAGGTCTTGAAATGATACCGCTGATATATGCAAGGGCTTCAACTATTGTTGTCTTTCCCGCCCCTCCATGTCCGAGTAATACCACATTTCTGATGTTCTTAGTGTCATACGCTTTCATGATATAGATATAGCTCCCTTCGCTTTGTTTATGTATTTAATATGTCAGATCTCATATCCTCTGATCCTGATATAATCCTTGATAATTTCTGCAATCTGCTCATAGTTGAGGTTTGTAGTATTAATGCAGAGATCATAGTGTGAACAATCGTCCCAGATACGGCCTGTATAGTAATTATAGAATTCAGCTCGTCCCTTATCCTTCTGTATTACCTTCTTTTCTGCAGCTGCAGAATCGATTACCTCAAGCTCTTTGATACGTTCTATCTTTTTCTCGATATCGCAGTAAACATATACAGATATAACATCTGTAACATTAGCTTCCTTGAGAATGTAATCAGCTGCTCTTCCGGCAATTATGCAGGATTCGTTGGCAGCAAGCTCTCTGAGCATTTTGGCCTGAAATCTGAATAAATTGTCTCTGTTAGTAAGATTAAAGCCTGTAGTAGGTTCACTTAATGCCGGTTTAAGATTGTCAAATACCTTATATAATATATTGCTTCCGGCCTTCTCGTCAGCAAGTCTGAAATACTGCTCTCCTATAGCCGATGTCTCGGATGTGATAGTTAAGATCTTTTCATCATAAAAATCTATGCCAAGCTCAGCTGCTAAGAGTTTACCGACACTCCTTCCGCCTGAACCATACTGTCTGTTGATACAAAGTGCAAATCTCTTGTTTTCCATAGTGGTGCCTCCGAAAACTTCTTACTTTTGTACATTATATCACTAAAAACAATTTTTACATAGTCTTTTATTGTTAAATATTACGAATGAAATATTTAACTTATACACATCATTATTGACGAACAAAAAAAGCCTATCCAATGAGCGGAATGCCTAATATATATCCAAAATAAATTTCAGATAATTAAGCTAATGCTCTTGGATAAGCTTTCATATAATTTTAAATTGACAAGCTGTGCTGTAAGCCGGGTTATGTCTTTGAAAACGGTCATCTATCTAGGATCTGCGTCACCGCAGACCTCAAGCGTCCTACCCGGAACATGACGGGCAGCCATAAAGTTCCTTCATGGACTTGCTTCGGATGGGGTTTACAATGCGTCCTCCGTTACCGGACGACCGGTAGTCTCTTACACTGCCATTTCACCCTTACTGTCAAAAACAGCGGTATACTTTCTGTTGCACTTTCCTTAGGATCACTCCCACCTGACGTTATCAGGCATCCTGCCCTGTGAAGCCCGGACTTTCCTCTCCCGATATAATATCGGCAGCGACCGTTCACACAGCTTGCCATAACATTATAATAACTTGCCTTGATGTTTGCAAGCAAAAACCCGTTCGGTATAATACCGAACGGGTAATGTTTCAGGATTAATCCCAAATGGATAATAATAATTATCTGATCTCAGCGAGATTCTGAAGCTCTTCCCACTTCTCATCAACGTGCTTCTGAACATCCTCGATCATCCACTCGTTGCCTGGCTTGAACATGTGAGCGAAACGTCCCTGCATTCTGAGGTACTCCTCTACAGGCTTCTTCTCCTTTGGTCTGTAGTTGATTGTGTACTTGCCTTCCTCAACCTCATAGAGTGGCCATACACATGTCTCAACTGCTGACTTTACAACGTCCATAAGCTTGTCTGAAGGATATCTCCATCCACGTGGGCATGGAGCCATAACAGCCATGAATGCAGCACCCGGTGTATAGATAGCCTTGTGAGCCTTTGTGCTGATGTCGCTGAAGTTTCCGATGAATGTTGTCTGTGCAACATATGGAAGTCCGTGAGCAACCATGATCTTTACAAGATCCTTCTTGTTCTGCTGCTTACCAGGGATAGCCTTACCCTGAGGAGTTGTTGTTGTATCAGCAAACTTAGGAGTTGATGATGATCTCTGGATACCTGTGTTCATATATGCCTCGTTATCGTAGCATACATAAACCATGTCATGTCCACGCTCCATAGCACCTGAAAGTGACTGGAAACCGATATCATAGGTACCGCCGTCACCACCGAATGCGATGAACTTGTAGTTATCTGAGATCTTGCCTCTCTTCTTTAAAGCACGGTAAGCTGTCTCAACACCTGAGATAGTAGCACCTGCATTCTCGAATGCATTGTGGATGAAGCTATCCTTCCAAGCTGTGTAAGGATACATGAAGGTTGAAACCTCAAGGCATCCTGTAGCTGAGCAAATTACTGCCTTATCTTCAGGCTCAAGTGCACGGAGTACTGTTCTTACAGCGATAGGTCCGCCACAGCCTGCGCACATTCTGTGACCGCCGGAAAGACGATCTTCTTTCATTAAGTTCTCTTTAAGATTGTAAGCCATGTCCGTTCCTCCTTACTCACGTACCTCAAGGTAACGATATGTCTCGCCTACATTGCCTGTCTCAGCAATCTTCTCGAGCTCACCGAATACCTTCTCGATGCTGGATACCTTTACGTCACGTCCGCCAAGTCCGTAGATATAGTTGATAGCCTTTACGGAAACGCCTGCTGAAACAAGTGCTGCGCAAACCTCTGCGTACATTGGTCCGCAGTGACCGTTAAAGCTGTCGTCCTTATCCATGATAGCAACTGCCTTAAGACCCTTGATAGCGTCAACGATCTCTTCGCCTGGGAATGGACGGAATGCACGGATCTTAACAAGACCAACCTTATGTCCGGCCTGTCTCATCTCGTTAATTGTATCCTTAGCTGTACCAGCTGAAGAACCGATCATAACAACTGCAACCTCAGCGTCATCCATCTCATACTTCTCGATAAGATCATAGTAACGTCCTGTGAGATCACCGAACTCCTTAGAAATCTTATTGATTGAATCCTTAGCGTCGATCATAGCCTGTGCCTGAGCTCTCTTTGCTTCCATGTAGTAAACAGGAGTAGCATAAGCACCTACTGCCATTGTCTCATCTTCCTTAAGAAGGTAATGATCAAGTGGTCTCTCACCAACGAACTTCTTAACGTCCTCTGTCTCAACGAGGTCGATATTCTCGATAGCGTGTGATGTGATGAAACCATCCTGGCAGATCATGATAGGAAGGTTAACTGACTCTGCAATACGCATAGCCATAAGATAGTTATCATAAGCTTCCTGGTTTGTCTCAGCGAAGAGCATGATCCATCCTGCATCTCTTACACCCATAGCATCTGAATGGTCGTTGTTGATGTTGATAGGACCACTGAGTGCACGGCATGATACTGCAAGTGTGATAGGAAGTCTGTCTGAAGCAGCGATGTAAAGCATCTCTGTCATGTAGCAAAGTCCGCATGATGATGTAGCTGAAACTGCACGTGCTCCGGCAGCCTCTGCACCGATACATGTTGACATAGCTGAATGCTCTGACTCAACTGCGATGAACTCTGTATCAACTTCGCCGTTATCAACGTAGCTTGCGAAGTACTGAGGGATCTCAGTAGAAGGAGTAATAGGGAATGCGCCCATTACATCCGGGTTAATCTGCTTCATAGCGAATGCTATGGCTTCATTACCTGAAAGTCTTTCTCTAATTGCCATTATTCCGTACCCCCTTCTTTAGTCTTCTTTATTCTTAACCATAGTGATGGCGCCGAAAGGACATGCATTAGCACAGATTCCGCATCCCTTACAGAAGAAGTAATCGAAATCCTCACGCTTTCCTTCAGCATTTACAGGGATAGACATATCAGGGCAGCATGGTGCGCAAAGAAGGCACTGCTTACACTTTGCCCAATCGATAACCGGCTTCATTGTTCTCCAGTCACCTGTCTCAACTGTCTTTGAAGTTGCTGGCTCATATATGTCACAAGCTCTTGTCAGATCCTTCCACTTAACGTCTGGAGCTGTATTTGCTGCATATTTGCTCATTATCCCTTTACCTCCTCCATTGAACGCTTTAAGGCTCTCATGTTGCCTTCGATAACCTGTGGCTTAGAAGCGAACTTATGCTTGTATGAAGCCTCCATGTCCTTTACGAACTCGTGCTCCTCTACTACGCCGCTTACCTTAACGATAGCTGCAAGCATAGGTGTGTTAGGGAATACCTTTCCTAACTCTTCCTCAGAGATCTTGTTTGCATTGATAGTGCATACTCTTCCCTTATATCCCTTGAGAAGCGGTCTGATTTCTTCAGGATCCTTTGCTGAATTTATAACGATTGCTCCGTTTTCCTTAAGGCCTGCTGTAACAGCTACTGAGTCAATAAGTGACTCATCTACTACTACAACATAATCAGGCTCATAAATATTAGAATGAACAGTGCAGCGCTCTGTGCTTATACGGTCATAAGCAGTAATAGGTGCTCCCATACGCTCCGGGCCGTACTCAGGAAATCCCTGTACGTACTTTCCTGTGTTGAATGCTGCATCGGCGAGAAGAAGTGATGCTGTTTTAGCACCCTGTCCGCCACGTCCATGCCAACGGATCTCAACAATATCTTTCATCGTTTGCTCTCCTTTCAATTATGATTACAATCAGAAGTATTACTTGTATTTTACATTTTGTATTTTTCAAATACAATATACTGTTTGTACATTTTTCAGTAATATGACCGTACAGATTGTACTAATATAAAAAAAGTTGTGTATTGTGTATAAAAAGAAGTGCAAGCAAAATGCAAACAAATGCACAATTATTTTGTTATAACTGACGGGTTGTTAAAACTATAATTATTACATATAATAAAAACTGATAACAAAATAGGGCATACAGACATTAGCAAATGTCTGCGGAGGGATGAAATGACATTTCAGCAGCTTAATTATCTTGTAGAGATATCCAAATGCGGTTCGATCAACAAGGCCGCACAGAAGCTTTTTCTTTCTCAGTCCGGTATTTCTATAGCTATAAAAGAGCTTGAGGAAGAACTTAATATCACTTTTTTTATCAGAACAAATAAAGGCGTGACATTCACTCCTGAGGGCAAGGAATTTCTCAGTCACGCAGTATCGCTGTTAGACAGCAAAAAGCGCCTGGAGAAAAAGTACAGTGAAAACCGCAGCAATGCGGCTAACGTATACTTCAGTATAGCTACTCAGCGCTATCCATTTGTTGAGCAGGCATTTATTAAATTTGTAAAGGCTCATGACCACGAAACATACAGACTGCAGCTTAAGGAAACAAGTATTGAAGATGTTGTAGATGATATCTCAAGTCACAACGCTGATATCGGTATAGTCTCAGAATCAGATCTGACTGAAAAAATAATTCGCAAGCTTCTTGAGTCAAGAGAACTTGAATTTTTCCCAATGTTTACCGTAAAGCCTTGTGTATATATTAGAAAAGGACATCCTTTATGCAGAAAAACTTCTCTGCGTGAAGAGGATCTGGAAAACTTCCCTTATATTACCTTTGAACAATCTCAGGGAGTAGCAATAGATTTTTCCGAAGAATGTCAGCTTTTCTCTAACAATGCACCGTCACAGAGGATCGTCATTAATACAAGAGAAACCGCATTGGATATGATTGCCGGCTCAGATGCAGTTACAACAGGTTCCGGACTCTTAGTAGAAGGCATATCCCCTAGTGGTGTTGTCAGCATTCCTCTGGAAGGTCAGCCTGATATCAAACTCGGATATCTGCTTCCTTACGGAACCAAGCTGTCTCCTCTCGCAGCCGAATTCACAGAAATTCTTAAGGATGTTATTCAGGAATCCATTAAGTACACAGCTTCCCTGAACAGTGAAATGTAAAATATTTAATCAATAAATTAAAAAGATCCGCAGTTGAACTGGTATAAGGTACAAATCATTATTATTTTGGGGGTTTAATGATTTGTTATCGGTTCAAAGCTGCGGGTCTTTTTTTATTTAGCAGAATAAATCTATACAAACAGATTTGTTATTGATTTTTGTTGCTGTGTTTCATTTCACAATCAGTACTTTCATCTCAGCATCCTAATTCACTGTTATGTTCGCTTTCCTTATAGCTCTTTGCTGAATTAACAACAATAGTAAATCCAAGGATGATCAGCAGCACTGCTATTATAAGCTGAAGACCGTTTGCAATGAATACGGAGCCCCATGTTGCTTCTCCGGCAGGAATAGTTACAGCTGCAGCATTCTGTATAGCCTTGATCATTGCCATAAGTCTCTGTACAAGTGCTGTAAATGTTACGCATAACATGATTATAAGCGGTGGGAAAAGCATCTTATTGCTGCGTCCTGTCACTTTAAGAAAAACACAAAGTGTGATAAGTACAAGAGCACTGAGCAGCTGATTTGCTGATCCGAACAAAGGCCAGATATTAGCATATCCGATCTGTGTAAGCAGATAACCAAAAGCAAGAGTCAGTATTGTTGAGAAATAGGTATTGCAGAACAGCTTTCTCCATCCTTCGGCATGTTCCATATCATCTGCAATAAACAGCTCCTGAAAGCTCATACGGGCGATACGTGAAACCGCATCAAGGCTGGTAAGAGCAAGCGCCGAAACACACATTGTCATAAATACTGTTGCCACATGCGATGAAATGCCAAACATTGATATGAATCCGGCTACTCCGCGGCTGAATATCTGGAACGGTGTTCCCTGTGCAGGTGTACCGTCTGCCGCAGCCGCTGCTCCTGCAACACAAAGCGCAAGTACAGCAAGGAGGCTTTCAAGAATCATTGCGCCGTATCCAACCTTAAGCATGTCCTTTTCATTTTCAACAGTCTTTGATGATGTACCTGAAGAAACAAGACTGTGGAAGCCTGATACAGCACCGCAGGCAACAGTTACAAAAAGAATAGGGAACATTGTTCCGAGCTTTTCATTGGTAAATCCCGTATAAACAGGAAGATTCATTGTAGGATGCGCAAGAAGCAGTCCTATTGCAGCTGCCGCTATCATTGCAACAAACATGTAAGTTGTCATATAGTCTCGAGGCTGCTTAAGTATCCAGATCGGTACTACAGCAGTAAAGAAAATATAGATGAATGTGATGTAGCTCCACATTTTCTTATCAAATATAAGCGGGAACTGCATTCCTAAAACAAAGCTTGAAACTATAAATACTATTGCGAGTAAAACCTCGACCACACCCTTAAAATGATACTTGCGATGAAGTAAGCCATATACAACGGCAAATACCATGAACATGATCGATACCATACCTGCTGCACCGTTTGTCTCGGCTGCATCTGCGAGCTGTGTGACACCGTCAACAACTGTGTAAGCATTAAATGTGCCTGCAACCATGTCTGCAAACGCCGCAATGACTATACAGCAGAAAAGCCAACTGAAAAGAAGAAACAGCTTACGTCCGGTTTTGCCGATATACTTCTCTATAAGGAGTCCCATCGACTTTCCGTCATTTTTAACACTTGCATAGAGAGCACCGAAATCGGTAACTGCTCCAAAGAATACACCTCCGATAAGGATCCACAGAAGAACAGGAAGCCATCCGAAAGCAGCAGCCTGAATTGCACCTGTTACAGGGCCTGCACCGGCTATAGATGAAAACTGATGACTGAATACAGTCCAACCGTCAGTAGGAACATAGTCCTTACCATCCTCCAAACGGACTGCAGGAGTCTTTGCATTCGGATCAATACCCCACTTATTGGCAAGCCAACGTCCATAACCAACATATGCAGCTGTAAGAGATACAGCAGCTATTAAAACTATCACAAGAGTATTCATAAAACCACCTCTTAAAAATGTACTTTAGCACATTAAAGTAATATGCTTGTGGTATGTTTTACACCCTATAAAACAGAGTGTCAACAGCTATAGCCGATGGATCCCATGTGTATAATATTTAGAACAGATAATTATTGTTGTGATAACTTAAGGTTATGTCTTTGTATAATATATTCAAACTCGTCCAGTATTATCTGTGTAATTTGTATATTAAATATCTGTTCTAACACAGTTTCTATAGCCGGGCATTAAAAAAGCGGCCCTTATAGGACCGCCGTCTGCATGTGTATTATTAGCGAATAAGCTCTTTAACCTTTGCTGCCTTACCAACTCTGTCTCTGAGGTAGTTAAGCTTAGCTCTTCTGACTTTACCCTTTCTTACAACTTCGATCTTTGCAACGAATGGGCTGTGTGTAGGCCATGTCTTTTCAACTCCTACACCGTTTGAAAGCTTTCTTACTGTGAATGTCTCACGTGCTCCGTGACCCTGTCTCTGAATAACAGTTCCCTCGAAGATCTGGATACGCTCTCTGTTACCCTCTTTAATAAGGTTGTGAACTCTGATAGTATCACCAACACTGAACTCTGTAACTTCAGCCTTAAGCTGAGCCTGCTCAATTTTCTCGATAATCTCGTGCATTTTATTTCCTCCTAAAATTCTCTGATGTTCTTAACATAAAATGCCAGCGGACCATCATTTTTAACAGCCGTATTAGTTTATCATAATATGAATATATAAGTCAACAGTAAATCATTAACATTTATAATTCTGGTTGAATACAGTTATTACTCCTGCTCTGATTCATTGTCTGACTTATTTTCAGCTTTGATAAGTTCATTCAGAAACTTTTGTTCCTTTTTGTTAAGCACAGCATCAGCAATAAGATCCGGCCTTTTCTTAAGCGTTCTTATTATTGATTGCTCACGTCTCCATTTTTCAACATTTGCATGATGTCCTGACAATAATATTTCAGGGACTTTCATGCCCTTGTAGTCCTCCGGTCTCGAATACTGCGGATATTCAAGAAGATTATCATGAAAGCTTTCTATCTCTGCAGAGGCTTTTTTGCCCAGCACGCCGGGAATTAGCCTTGAAATGCAGTCTATCATGACCATGGCAGGATATTCACCGCCTGTCAAAACAAAATCACCGAGAGAAACCTCTTCAGCCTCCATTATCTCAAGAGCTCTTTCATCCACGCCCTCATAATGTCCGCAAAGGAAAATTATATTCTCCTCAAGCGCAAGCTCCTCTGCCATCTTCTGATCAAATCTTCTTCCCTGCGGCGACATATATAGCACCTTAGGTTTTTTAGCCGTATCACCGATCATTTCTAAAATAGCAGTGTAGCAATCGTCTATAGGCTGGACCTGCATTACCATCCCTGCTCCGCCGCCGAATGGATAATCGTCAGTTTTTCCGTGTTTTTCTGTTGTATAATCCCTGATATTGACCGCTTTTACATTGATTGCACCTTTTTTTATAGCTCTGCCGGTGATGCTCTCACCGACTCCGTGCATGATCATTTCAGGAAACAAAGTCATTACGTAGAAATTCATGATATCAGAGGTCCATAAGCCCGTCCATAACATGAACGGTCATTATATTGTTTTCTATATCCGTATCAAGTATACAGTCCGGGATCACCGGCAAAAGAAGATCCTTGCCGTTATCATAGCGTTTAACTATATAGACATCATTGGCTCCTGTTTCAAGAACATCTCTCACGATACCGAGCTTCTCACCTTTATCGGTCACAACCTCGATGTCAATTATATCAGCTATATAATATTCGCCCTCAGCAAGCTCTGCACCCTCTTCACGAGGAATATAAAGCTCAGCGCCCTTATACTGTTCAACGTCATTGATATTGTCGATCCCCTTGAATTTAAGAATGACTATATCTTTAAAATGCTTAACACCTTCAATATGAAGCTCTCTCACCGTTTTGCCGGACAGCTTCAGTTTAACATGTTCAAGCTCATCAAAACGGAAAGGAGAGTCCGTGGTCGGATAGACCTTGACCTCTCCTTTTATTCCATGAGTCTTGATTATCACACCTACTCTGAGATCTGCGTTCATACTCTCCTTTAAGTCAGCCGATATCAACTATGACCTTTGTTTTGTCATGTGATGCTGCAGCATTGATAACTCTTCTGATAGCCTTGGCAATTCGTCCGGACTTACCTATGACTTTGCCCATATCAGACTGTGCAACGTTAAGCTTAAGGACAACAGCATCATCCTTAATCTCTTCCGTAACAACTACCTCATCAGGATTATCGACAAGTGACTTTGCAATTACTTCTAATACTTCCTTCATAGCCATCTCATCTCACTGATCAACAGATCACTTTGTGATGCCGGCGTTCTTAAGAAGCTTATCGCATGTAGCTGAAGGAATAGCACCGTTGTTGAGCCATTTCTTAGCTGCGTCAGTATCGATCTTTATTGTTGAAGGCTCTGTGTTAGGATCATAGTAGCCGATCTCCTCGATGAAACGACCGTTACGTGGTGATCTTGAATCTGCAACGATAACTCTGTAGAAAGGCTTCTTCTTTGCTCCAAGTCTTCTTAATCTGATTTTAACTGCCATTGTTGTGTCTCCTTATAAAATAATAAATTATTTAAAACAATCCTTTTCCTCTGAACATATTCTTACCGAAAAGATTGCCTATATTACCATGCTTTCTCATGCCGTTCATCTGTTTCATGAGTTTCTGCATCTGCTCGAACTGCTTGACCAGTCTGTTGACATCCGCTATATCGGTTCCCGAACCTGCTGCTATGCGTCTCTTTCTTGACGGATTCATAAGCTTAGGGTTGGCACGTTCTGCAGGAGTCATACTCAGAATTATAGACTCCGCTCTGTTAAACTGAGATTGATCTATAGATTCAGGGTCAAAGCCTTTCATGCCCGGAAGCATTGACATTATCGCTGACAGACCACCCATTTTTTTCATCTGATTCATCTGAACGAGGAAATCATCATAGGTGAACTGCGCTTTGCGCATATGCTCAGTTATCTGCTTTTGCTTTTCGAGATCAGCCGTCTCCTCTGCTCTTTCAATGAGTGACATAATATCACCCATTCCGATGATCCTTGAGACCATACGATCAGGATGGAACTCCTGAAGGTCAGAAAGCTTTTCTCCCATACCCGCAAAATAAAGCGGTTTGCCGGTCACGGCTCTGATCGATAATGCCGCACCGCCCTTTGTATCACCATCGAGCTTAGTTATGATCAATCCGTCAACGCCGACCTTTTCGGAGAATTCCTCCGCTACGGTTACAGCATCCTGACCTGTCATTGCATCTACGGTGAGTAATGTATAATCAACAGGTACCTCTTCCTTAATATTATGAAGCTCCTGCATCATACCTTCATCTATATGCAGACGTCCGGCTGTATCGATAATAAGTACACCGTAGCTTTCCTTTACAGCCTTATCATATGCTTTCCTCGCAATGTCTACAGGATCAGCATCGGTTCCGAGGCTGAAAGCATCAAGTCCCAGCTTTTCCGCATTGACCTCTAACTGCTTGATAGCTGCCGGTCTGTAAACGTCTCCTGCCGCGAGAAGTACATGCTTGCCTGCCGATTTAAACTTACCGCCCAGCTTTGCTGCGGTAGTTGTTTTACCGGCACCCTGAAGACCTGCCATCATGATGACAGTGACCTGCCCTGCAGGCTTTAAGCTAAGCTCAGTTACTGTATCACCCATGAGATGAATGAGTTCATCTCTGACTATACGAATAACTGTCTGCCCCGGCGAAAGGCTTTCAAAAACCTCTGCACCGATTGCCTTACTCTCTGTTTCCTTTACAAAGTTTTTTACGACCTTGAAGTTAACATCAGCTTCAAGCAGCGCAAGCTTAACTTCCTTCATCGCCGCATGGACGTCCTCAGGAGTCAGCTTTGTTTTGCCCCTGAGATTGCTGAATATATTTTGAAATCTTTCTGTTAAGCTTTCAAATGCCATTTATTGAAAATATCTCCTGTCTTTTAAATGCTCATGAGTTGAGCTTCTTCTCAAGTAGATGGAGCTTTTCTTCATAGCCCTCAAGTATCTTATCGCAGCGCTTTATAAGGTCATGCGCACCTTGTCTGGTTATACCGTTCAGCTCAGCTATCTCTGACAGCGACAGGTCATCATTAACAAGCTCACCGTATATCTTCTGCTGATGTTCGGTGAGCAGTTCTCCGTAGAGATCATATAACATTCCCTGTCTGACGATTTTTTCCATAACGCTCGATATTATACATGAACATAAGAGGGGTGTCAAGTAGTTTATCTTTACACCTTTGACAGATAATAATAAACTGTCCAAGCCATGTATAAAGCCATTATTTAATCCATGAGGCAGTCATAGATCCTCAGCCTCATAAGCTCTGCAAATATCCAAATATCTTACCTGAATATTGCCTTCATGAATTCCTCAGGATCAAACTTCTGAAGATCATCCGGCTTTTCTCCTACTCCGATGTATTTGACCGGAATATCAAATTCACTCGATATCGCAATAACAATACCGCCCTTTGCAGAGCCGTCCATTTTTGTAAGAATAATTCCCGTAGGTTCACATACGGAAATAAACTCTCTTACCTGAGAAATCGCATTCTGTCCTGTCGTTGCATCAAGAACGAGAAGGACTTCTTTTCTTGCATCCGGAAGTCTCTTATCCAAAATTCTGTTGATTTTAGAAAGCTCCTCCATAAGATTTTTCTTATTATGAAGTCTTCCTGCCGTATCACAGATAAGGATATCCGCATTTCTTGAATTAAATACGTCCACAGCTTCATATATTACTGCAGCCGGATCTGCACCGTCTTCCTGTGCAACAATTTCAACATCTCCGCGTTCAGCCCAAACTTCAAGCTGTTCCTTCGCGCCTGCTCTGAAAGTATCTGCAGCTGCAAGAATAACCTTCTTGCCCTGCTCCTTAAAGCTGATTGCAAGCTTGCCGATAGATGTTGTCTTTCCTACACCGTTTACACCCACTACAAGAACAACTGTTTTCTCATTTACAAAGGAATATGCATCATCACATGGTTTGATCTGCTCTGATACAGCTTCAATAAGAGCTTCCTTGACCTTATCAGGATCCTTAATGTGCTCTTCTCTTACTCTTTCCTTCATTCTGCTGATGATCCTGTCAGTTGCAGTCATTCCGACATCTGCCATGATCAGAACTTCTTCAAGGTTTTCAAAAAATTCATCATCAACCTGTGAGTAGTCTCCGAATACTGTATCAAGTCCGTTGCTTATGCTTGTCCTTGTTTTTGCGAGTCCTTCTTTTAATTTGTCGAAAAATCCCATATGACCTCCCGAAGCTTTTTATGAAAGCTCTTCACTTACTAAATCTACAGATACAAGCTTTGAAACACCCTTCTCCTGCATTGTAACACCATAGAGTCTGTCTGCAGCCTCCATTGTGCCTCGTCTGTGAGTGATGACTATAAACTGTGTGTCATTCGTAAGCTTGTGAAGATAGCTTGAAAAACGAACTACATTTGAATCATCAAGCGCTGCCTCTATTTCGTCAAGAAGACAGAACGGAGATGGCTTAAGATTCTGAATTGCAAACAGCAGCGCTATAGCTGTTAACGCTTTTTCTCCTCCCGAAAGCTGCATTATGTTCTGCAGTTTCTTTCCAGGTGGCTGAACAATAATATTTATTCCTGCTTCAAGCTCGTCCAAAGGCTCGTCATCATCGGAACAAATAAGTTCAAGATCCGACACACCGCCTCCGAACAGCTCTGCAAAAACGATCTTAAACTGTTCTCTGATAAGCGCAAACTGCTCACTGAACTGTTTTTTCATTTCTCTGTCGAGCTCATCAATTATAGCAATGATCGATTCTTCTGATTTTATCAGATCCTGCTGCTGTGCACTGAGGAATTCATATCTTGATGAAACTTCCTTATATTCCTCTATTGCCTGAACATTTACCGGTCCCAATGACTTAATATCACGACGAACCTCAGCAAGTCTTTCTCTGATAGAAGACAATGAACCATAGGATTCATCATAAAAGGCTCTTGCAGCTGAAGGTCCAAGCTCATATTCATCCCAAATATAACTTGATCTGTCATCGAGCCTGTCCTGCTCCTTTTGAGCGTTGTTTTCAAGCCTGATAACTTCCTTTTGAAGTCTCAAGACCTCGTCTGCCAATTCGGCTCTTCTTTCATCAAAGCCTGTTCTCGAACCGGCCAACTCATCCTTTTCGCTGACAAAGCTCTTAATAGCTTTTTCAAGCTCATCAACCAATGCCTCTGTGTCTGAAATATCTGCATTTCTGTCTGAAATATCCTTATTTGCAGCTTCGATCCTTTCGCGGCACTGACGCATGTTATCATTCGCCCTGCTCATATCTGAATCCGCTTTATCCGCAGCTTCACAGATACGAAGTATATTATCCGAGATAAATTCGGTCTTCTGCTTAAGCTCACTAAAGCGAAGCTTCATATCACTGAGAATATTTAAGCTAAGCTCATTTTTCTCAACAGCAATGTCTCTGAGGCTTGTCTTAAGCTCATCAACCTCTGCATTTTTATCAGCAATAAGCTTTTCTTTGTCTCTGATTTTCTCAGACGCAGAGCTGAACGCTTCCTCAGCCTCACGTTTTTTTGCCTGCAGTTCCTCGATCTCACGGCTTCTTCCGATAAGCTTTGAATTATTTCTGTATGCACCTCCGGATATAGATCCTCCCGGAGACAAAAGCTCACCTTCAAGAGTAACCATTCTTAATGAATGTCTGTGTTTTGACGCTATTACAAGCGCATTATCAATATTATCGACTACAAGTACAGAAGCTAAAAGATATCCTGTAAGCTGCCTGAATTCATCATCCGTCTGTACAAGATCACTTGCTATTCCGATAACACCTCTTTCAGAAAGTGCCGCACGGTACTCGGATTGTTCCTTATATCGTATGGCATCAAGAGGCAGAAATGTAGCTCTTCCCTGTCTGGTCTTTTTAAGATATGCCACGCTTTCTTTGGCACTTCTTTCCGTATCAGTTACGATGTTTTGTATTCGTCCGCCAAGAGCAGTTTCTATAGCAGTCTCATATTCCTTATCTGTTTTAATAAGATCCGCTACAACGCCTCTTATTCCGCCTATGCGGTCTCTTTCACGCATTACAGCTCTGATACTTTCTCCAAAGCCGTCATACCTTTCTGCAAGGTTTTTAAGTGAGTCATACCTGGCTGATATATCTGCCAAGGCCTTCTGCTTTTCGGCAAAGATCCTCTGCAGCTTCTTAAGCTCATCTGTGAGTAAATTGTATTCATCAGATGCCTGTCTGAGCCATGCGTTTGTTCGATCCTCTTTTTCCTTTATAAGTTCAAGGTCATTACGTTTATTTTTAATGTCCTTGAGCCAGTCAGGCATTGCAAAAGAAAAATCATCATCGTCATCATCTTCTTCTGCCGCTTCAGTATCCGATGACTGTAATGTATTTAAAGCTGAATTCGAGGTGTCATCTAAAGAATCAGCTGTCTCACTGATACTCAGCTCAGGGAAATGCTCCAAAAGCAATTCCTTAAAGTTGCCAAGCCTTTTTACAAGCTCTTTAAGCTCATCGGTGTCCACACTATCTCCGGAATTACCATCTTTGAGCATAATCACAAGACTTGACTCAAGCTCGCTTAATGCGGATAAGTATTCTGAAGAATGCTTTTCATTTTCCTTAGCATCTGCAGCTATACGCTCCATCTGCTCTGAAATTGTCTTTAAGCCTGTCTCCTCTGCCTTGATTTCTGCAATCCTTACATTGATCTGACCTTCAAGATTCTGCTTTAACAGATTTGCTCTGCCAAGTTCATTTTTCTTGCGCTCTATGATTTCATCAAGCTCAAGGACTTTATCATTAAGCTCAGAGCCCTTATCCTTAAGCTCAACGTTTTCCTGCTCAGCATCCTTTAAAGAGGCATTGACGATAGAAAGATTATCCTCTGCCTTCTGCTTTGCATCCAGAATCGTATCTATCTCTCTGACAAAAAGATTAAGGTCCAGACTTTTCTGCTCATCCTTAAGTAAAAGATAATGCTTCGCAGACTCTGACTGCTTCTGTAAAGGCTTTATTCTCTTTTCAAGCTCATCAACTATATCAGTAACTCTCTGAAGATTAGCCTTTTCATTCTCAAGCTTTTTAAGTGAAGTCAGTTTTCTTCTTTTGAATTTAACTATGCCGGCTGCCTCATCAAAAAGGCCTCTTCTGTCCTCAGGCTTTCCGTTAAGAATTGCATCGATCTGGCCCTGTCCGATAATTGAGTAGCCTTCACGTCCTATTCCGGTATCATAAAACAGCTCCTGTACGTCCTTAAGTCTGACGATCTGACCGTTTATCATGTACTCGGATTCACCTGAACGATAAAGTCTTCTTGATACTGTCACTTCGGTATAGTCAACCGACAGGACCTTATCAGAGTTATCAAGAGTAATAGCTACATAGGCAAACCCCTGAGGTTTTCTTATTTCCGTACCCGAAAAAATGACGTCCTGCATAGCCGAGCCTCTGAGCTGTTTAACCTTTTGCTCACCGAGTACCCACCTGACAGCATCGGAAATATTAGACTTTCCCGATCCGTTAGGGCCGACTATGGCAGTTACGCCATTATTAAAATTAAGCACAGTTTTATGTGCGAATGACTTAAAGCCTTGTATTTCTATACTCTTTAAATACATTTATCTGATATTCAGCCTCTTGCACGCCTTTCCGGCAGCATCCTGTTCCGCAATTTTTTTTGACTGGCCGATTCCTTCACTGATCAGCTCCCCGTTTATGTATAAGCTTGCTCTAAAGCACTGTAATGCGCCGTCAGTCGGAATTATTTCCTCTGTCTGATAGGAAAGAGTATTTCCAGCTGTTTTCTGAACATATTTCTGTATTAGACTCTTGCCATCATGCAAAAGACTCAGTTCATCGATACGTTCTGTCACAAACTTATATATAAAGGTCCTTGCCGCATCTATACCCCCATCAAGATACATAGCACCTATCAAAGCTTCAAAAGCATCGGAAAGTATGGATGGTTTTTCATAGCCCCTGCATCCTGTCTCTCCGATACCTAAAAGAATAAACTCCCCAAGTCCTATATTTCTTGCACATACAGCAAGTGCTGCCTCAAAGACCAATGAAGACCTCTTCCTCGTAAGCTCTCCTTCTTCCTCTGTCGGATGTTCCTTATATAAGTAGTCCGAAACGACCAGCTCTAATACTGCGTCGCCCAAAAATTCAAGCCTCTGATTGCTTTTATATCGTTCAAGCCCCGCCTCCGAGCTGTACGAAGGATGTGTAAGAGCAAGTGTCAAAAGAGATGCGTTTTTAAATGTGTAGCCTATTGTTTTTTGTAATTTATCTATATCCTTATGCATAAGAATCAACGCTGAGTTTCCTGAATAGCCTCAAGCGCGTCGCCTACAGTTGTTATCTCCTCAAGGATGTCAGGATCGATATCTATCTGAAGCTCGTTCTCAACTGCAAAAATTATCTGAGCAAGATCAAGTGAGTCTAATCCAAGATCAGAAAATGCTGCATCCTCTGTCACTTCATCAGGATCAACGCTGCCGCATGTATCAATAATTATATCCTTAAGCTGTTTGAAATCCATAATATAAATCCCCTTTTTATTTAATAAAGTAATTTGGCCCATAAATAAAAGCCATAAATTTAATTATGTAAAAAATCCACTTAAGATGTTTTACTTAAACTATATACTATAAAGAGGAGTAATATTCAATATGTATTTTCTTATCTTCCGCTCTCACTGAGTGCTGCTTCAATAAGTCCGTTTACATCTTCTTCTACATATTTCACTGCCTTTTCAATTGCAGTTGATATCTCGAGTCTGTTTGCGTTGCCGTGACACTTTATAATAACGCCCTTAAGTCCTAATAAAATCGCACCTCCGCATTTTGCCGCATCAAATGATTTCAGCCTGTTCTTAAGAGGCTTCATGATCAGAAGTGCTCCGATCTTAGTTAAAAATGTAGACTTAAGTACTTCCTTTATAAGTGAGATCAGTACACCTGCTGTGCCTTCAAAGGTCTTTATAATGGCGTTTCCCGTAAATGCATCCGCAACTATGATATCAGCCCCTCCTGAAGGTACGTCACGGCTTTCAATATAGCCCTGATAATTGATATCTGTAAGCTCTGAAAGCATCGGATGAACTGCCTTTGTAAGCGCATTGCCCTTTTCATCCTCTGTACCGAGGTTCACCAGTTTTACCGATGCACCGGGACGTTCCTGAACCTTATCCATATAAATGCTTCCCATGCGTGCATACTGAACCAGCCATTCAGGCTTGGCATCAACATTTGCACCGCAGTCAAGAAACAATGAAAAGCCTTTCATTGTAGGAATCATTGTGGCCAATGGGCTTCGTAAAACTCCCGGAAGTCTGCCGATAATAAGCTGTCCGGCAGCTAAAATAGCGCCGGTAGAACCGGCAGATATAAATGCATCTGCATCATGACTTTTAACAAGATTGATGCCGACAACAATGCTCGAATCTTTCTTTCTTGAAATTGCCTTGACCGGAGATTCGTCTAAGGTGATCACATCCGGTGCATTGACGATTTCTATCCTTGCCTTTAATTTTTCGTCCCAGCTATTTATTTTTTCTTTAATATGAGCCTCAGGGCCGACTAATTTGATCCTGACATCACTTATGTTGTTTAATGCGTCATACGCACCGTCTATATTGATATCAGGGCAGTTATCGCCGCCCATCACATCGAGAGCAACTGTTGTCATGTATGATGACCTCCTTATGAAAAAAGGGCTTTCGACACATTGCCGAAAGCCCTTCAACGTCCAAAGCCTTGACTTACTTAAGCCTCAACCTTAACAATCTCACGCTTGTTGTATGAACCACAATTCTTGCAAACTCTGTGAGGCATAACCAGTGCTCCGCACTTACTGCACTTAACAAGATTTGGTGTGCTCATCTTCCAATTAGCTCTTCTAGAATCTCTTCTAGCTCTTGATGATCTATTCTTAGGACAGATTGACATGTCTACACCTCCTTTTTCGTAAAACAACGTTATTAATATACATATAATTGATTGCTTTGTCAAGCAATTTTTTATACATTATATATTTCACTTTTATGAGTCGGATAACTTATATTAATTGCCTTAATTTAATACATAATGAATTTTATTCTTTATGCTCTGTTTCAGATTTTTCGGAATTAATTACCGAATAAATGTCATTAAGTCCTGTCTTGTCTATAGCAGAGAACGGAATTATGATGCCATCATCAGGAAATCCGAATGTGTCTCTTATAAGCTTAAGTGCCTTAGGCTTCTCGTTTTTCTTAAGCTTGTCTGATTTAGTAGCAATTATAACCGGCGTAAATCCCTGAGACACTATCCAATCATACATCAGCCTGTCATCCTCTGTTGGCTTATGCCTCATATCAACAAGCAGAAACACCTTAATAAGCATGCTGCTCTTTTTGAGGTAACGCTCAACCATTTTACCCCAATCAGCCTTAACGGACTCGGCTATACGTGTATAACCGTAACCAGGAAGATCGACAAGATAAAAATCATCATTAACATTATAGAAATTTATCGTCTGTGTCTTACCGGGCTGTGCGGAAGTCCTTGCAAAAGCCTTTCTGTTGATAAGAGCATTTATAAGGCTCGATTTCCCGACATTTGATTTACCGGCAAAAGCAAATTCCGGATGCTCATTAGCGGGGATCTTGCTGGTAATACCGCATACAGTCTCAAGAGAGACTTTTTTTACTACGAAATTAAAATTATCAGCCATAGATCCTCCATAAAGTGAAAGTTATTATTCAACCGGATTGCTGAAACGAATTATTTTCGGCTCGGCACCGTTTTCTACGCAATCGGCATTAATAGTTACATTGTGGATGGTAGGATCTGAAGGGATCTCATACATTATGTTCATCATAACTGATTCAAGTATGCTTCTTAATCCTCTTGCCCCCGTCTTTTTAACTACAGCCTTATGCGCAATAGCTCTGAGCGCGTCATTTGTGAATTCAAGACCGACACCGTCAATCTCAAACAGCTTCTGGTACTGCTTGATAAGAGCGTTTCTAGGCTCCTTCAGTATGCGTACAAGTGAATCTTCATCCAATGATCTTAATGCCACAGTTACCGGTACACGTCCTATGAATTCAGGAATGAGTCCGAACTTTGTAAGATCCTCAGGCTCTGTCTGCGCTATAAGCTCATCTATATTCTCTTCTGACTTATTGACAAGCTCAGCGCCAAAGCCGATTCCTCCTGCGGAAACTCTCTGGCTGACTATCTTCTCAAGTCCGTCAAATGCACCTCCGCATATGAACAGAATATTCGTTGTATCAATATTCATCATTTCCTGATGCGGATGCTTTCTTCCGCCCTGAGGCGGTACGGAAGCCACAGTACCCTCTATGATCTTTAAGAGTGCCTGCTGAACACCTTCACCTGAAACATCTCTTGTTATTGAAACATTCTCAGATTTTTTAGTGATCTTATCGATCTCATCTATGTAAATGATTCCGTATTCTGCTCTCTCAATGTCGTAATCGGCATTCTGAATGAGCTTTAAAAGGATGTTTTCGACATCTTCTCCGACGTAGCCTGCCTCAGTAAGTGTCGTTGCATCTGCAATAGCAAAAGGAACACCCAGCATCTTTGCAAGACTCTGTGCAAGATATGTCTTACCTGATCCTGTCGGTCCTATCATGAGGATATTTGACTTCTGAACGTCAATATCGGTTATATCCCCTGTGATCCTTTTGTAATGATTATATACAGCTACAGAAAGTACTTTCTTCGCTTCATCCTGTCCGATGACATACTCATCAAGGAATTTCTTTATCTCTTTTGGTTTCTGAAGCTTAATCTCATCTCTGAACGAAGGTCTGCTGAAACCTCCCTTATCCATATCCTCTTTGAGGATCTCATAGCAGGTTTCTATACATTCGTCACAGATATATGTATTATTTGCTCCGGATACCATCTTCTGCACCTGTCCGCGTGATTTACCGCAGAAGCTGCATCTGATTCTTTCGTGTTGTGTTTTATCAGCCATCTTTTATCCTCAGTGATTTTCGATAATGCTGTCGATAATACCGTAGTTAAGTGCCTCTTCAGCAGTCATCCACTTATCTCTTTCGGTGTCTGCAGCAACTTGTTCGTAGGTATTTCCTGTGTTGGCAGCAAGTATCTCATTCATTTTTTTCTTGGTTCTGAGGATCCACTCTGCTGTTATCTGAATCTCGGTGGCCTGTCCCTGTGCTCCGCCTGAAGGCTGATGTATCATAACTTCTGAATTAGGAAGTGCAAATCTCTTGCCCTTTGTTCCGCCTGCGAGAAGAAATGCACCCATGCTGGCAGCCATACCGATGCAAATAGTTGATACATCGCATTTAATATACTGCATTGTATCGTATATAGCCATACCGGCAGTAATGACACCGCCAGGACTGTTTATATATAAATGGACATCCTTGTTAGGATCTTCCGACTCAAGGAAAAGAAGCTGCGCAACTATGAGTGCAGCACTTGTCTCATTTACCTCTTCTCCGAGGAAAATGATCCTGTCCTTTAAAAGTCTGGAAAAAATATCGTATGAACGCTCTCCTCTTGAAGACTGTTCGATTACGTATGGTATTGAAAATGGCATTTATTTAACCTCTGTAAATGTTGAATTAATGCGAACAGCTGTCAGGGCCCCGAAAATATCGGATATCCCGGCAGCTGCTCGATAATGATTGAAATTCACAAAGAGTATTTCATCTTGCTTATGCTTCCGGAGCCTCTTCCTTCTCCTCAGCAGCCTTCTTTGACTTCTTCTCAGGAGCCTTAAGAACAGCCTCTGCAACAAGCATGTCAACAGCATCACGAATAGCAAGGTCATCCTTGATACCCTGGATGTCAGCATCTGTGATCATTGACTTGAACTTCTCAAGATCCATCTTGTACATGTTAGCCATTTCTGTAAGCTTAGCATCTACAGATTCCTCTGACGGAGTGATATTCTCCTTCTTAACGATTTCCTCAAGTACAAGTCTTGTCTTAATGCTGTCTGCTGTATCAGGCTTCTGTGCCTCCATGAATGCCTCAGGAGTCATTCCCATGTAACCAAGGTACTGCTCAATAGTAAGACCCTGCTGTGAAAGTCTTCTTGCATAGTCATTCATCATGTTCTCAACAGCTGTCTGAACCATTGCATCAGGAAGCTCAACTGAAGCGTTCTCAACGACCTTTCTTACAACTCTGTTCTCATTCTCCTGAGTAGCAGCGTTCTCCTTCTTAAGCTTAAGGTCAGCCTTTATTGATGCCTTATACTCCTTTAATGTCTCAAACTCTGAAACTTCGCTTGCGAACTCATCATCGATAGCAGGAAGCTGCTTCTCTCTGATTTCCTTAACTGTTACCTTGAAGAGTGCAGGCTTACCCTCGAGCTCCTTTGCCTGATAAGGTACAGGGAATGTAACATTAACATCTACCTCATCGCCCTTCTTATGTCCTACGAGCTGCTCCTCGAATCCCTCGATAAAGCTGTGTGAACCGATTGTAAGAGGATAGTCATCTCCGCTTCCGCCTGCAAATGCCTTACCGTCTACAAAGCCTTCGAACTTGATAACTGCAATATCATCATTCTTAAGCTTTCTCTTCTCGTCTTCAATAGTAACTATACGAGCATTCTGATTCTGAATTCTCTTAAGCTCTGCATCAACGTCCTTTGCAACGACAGATGCATCAGCCTTCTCAACCTCTACGCCCTTATACTCTCCAAGTTCTACAGCAGGCTTTGTAGCAACTGTAGCTGTATATACTATAGGCTGTCCCTTCTCGATCTTCTCAACGTCGATCTCCGGACGGCTTACGATCTCAAGACCTGACTCCTTGGCAGCCTTAGGATATGTTGTATCAAGAATGTGATTGAGGGCATCCTCATAGAATACCTGTACGCCGTACATCTTCTCGATAACTTCCTTCTTTGCATGACCCTTTCTGAAGCCCGGTATATTGAACTTATTCTTATTCTTGTTGTATGCAACAACAGTTGCATCCTCGAATTCAGCTGCTGATACTTCAACAATGATCTTCGCTGTGTTCTTCTCTAATGTCTCTACCTTTACGTTCATTTAAACTGTCTCCTGTTGTTAAATATTGCATACTAATGCTATTATAAACAAAATCATACTTTATCACAAAAATCAGGGTATTTCAAGTACCCTGAAAGCTTCAAAACACGCATTATATATGGTTTTTACCATATTTTCTCAGATGCCGAAGCCATTTTTATTCATCAGATCTTCATTACCCTCAGAGAGCTCTGCATTGCTGTAGCCTTTAAGCAATGTGACATCTTCTCCAAACCATTCCGGTGGTATGAATTGTATTGCCTCGTCCTCTGTGTCAAATTCGATCTCGGCATATACAAGTCCCTCGTAATCACCCTCGAATACATCCAGTTCGATGCAGTATTTTCCGGTCATGCCGGGTTTTAAGACATTTCCGGATCGATCGATTGGAATAACATAACGGCTTTTCTTTAAGACAATGCCTTCACATTTATTCAATAGTTTTTCAAACGATTTTTTCTCTATGCAAAGCTCGAATTCCTCACGGCATAAATGTCCTTTTCCTTTAACCGTAAGATAGAAGTCGTTATCACGCTTTCTTATGCGAATGACCGGATCCTTTGATATATAGCCCTGATATATAAGTGACGAAGGATATGAGTTCAAATTTTCCGGGAGCTTTTTTACAAGCCATTTTCTTTCAATTTCCATTATTCTTCTCCCTTCAGATCTTATATAAATCCAGGCTCTGACGGCATTTAATAAGGCTTTGAAGCCGCGCTTTGTAAAAGGGCTGCCGCAAATGCGACAGCCCTCAATGTTTATAATATAGATTTGGAGATTATTCCTCCTCTGACTCCTCTTCAGAATCGGTATAAACATCAGCTACCTCAGTATCTTCCTCCTTAGGAGCTGCTTCTTTCTTCTTGCCTTCGTTAAGAAGTGCCTTTACAGAAAGTGAGATTTTCTTTGCTTCAGCGTCAAGATCTGTAACCTTAGCCTTAACTACATCACCGACCTTAAGAACATCTGAAGGCTTCTCGATTCTCTCATTAGCGATCTGAGAAACATGAAGAAGAGCGTCGATACCCTGCTCAAGATTTACGAATGCACCGAAATCTGCAAGTCTTGCTACCTTACCCTCTACAACATTGCCTACAGCATACTTTGTAAGAGCAAGTACCCAAGGGTTCTCATCAGGGAACTTACGTGTAAGAGCGATCTTACCGTCTTCGCTGATGCTCTTTATCATAACTCTGATTGTATCGCCTGACTTGAATGCCTTCTTAGGGCTCTCTGTTCTGCCCCATCCCATCTCTGAGATATGAAGAAGACCGTCAGCTCCGCCAAGATCAACGAATGCACCGAAGTCTGTAACGTTCTTAACTGTTCCGTCAATAACGTCACCCTCGTGAATGCTCTCAAGAAGAGCCTGCTTAGCAGCAGCCTTGCGCTCTACGATGAGCTGCTTTCTGTCACCAATGATTCTGTGCTTCTGAGGATTGAACTCTGTAATAACGAACTCAATATCCTGACCAACATACTTATTGAGGTCTCTCTCGAAATTATCTGATACAAGGCTTGCAGGGACGAAAAGACGTACACCTTCGTAAACTACTGAAAGTCCGCCGTTTACAGCCTTATCGACCTTACCGGTAAGCACTTCCTTGTTATCGAATGCCTCCTGAACCTTCTGGTTATTCTTCTCTGTAAGAATATCTCTGTGGCTGAGAACTACAAGACCCTCGCCGTCATTTACCTTTCTTACCTTTGCTTCGAGCTCATCGCCGACCTTTACTACAGTTGTAAGATCTAAGGATGAATCTGCTGAATAATCGTTTCTGTTGATGATACCGTCTGACTTATAGCCGATATTTAACAGAATGCACTCAGGCTTAACATCGATTACCTTTCCTGTTACAATCTCTCCTGTACGTATTGTTTTGAAAGACTCATTGAGCATATCTTCAAAACTCATCTCTGACATATTTTAGGACCTCCTGAATAATGGTTTTTGGGGTTGAAGCCCCTGCTGTAATCCCAACGCAGTGTACAGAACTATCTATATCTTCATCAAAATCCTCTAAAGATCCTATGTAATAAGTCGCTCTGCATGCTTTTTTGCAAATATCGTAAAGCTTTGCAGTATTGGATGAATTCTTGCCGCCGATGACTATCATAGCGTCACACTCGCGGCTTAACTCATAAGCTTCTTTCTGTCTAAGTTGTGTAGCATTGCATATAGTATTTACAACATTAACATAATATAACTTTTTGCTAAAAAATTCAATAATATCTTGAAATTTTTGTAGATTAAAAGTGGTTTGTGAAACAATACAGTATTTATCATCAATATTCACTAAAAGTTTCTTCGCTTCTTCAAGATTTTCGACAACAACAGCATCATTATTGATCTGTCCCAGTATCCCAAGAACTTCCGGATGCACTGCAGAACCGGTTACAATTATCTTTTCTCCTGCTTTATAGTGCTCTGTAACTATGTCATGAATTTTTTTTACAAACGGGCAGGTCGCATCAATGACCTTTATACCATATTCCGGTTTTGATAATAATTCGGTGACCTCTTTTCCTACGCCATGTGCTCTGATGATCACTGATGATCCGTTCATCCTTCCCGATAAGCAAAGCTCCTTAAGCTCATCAAAGCTGTCTATAACATTCACGCCTTTTTCTTTAAGCTCACCGACTACGGTTTCATTATGGACTATCGGACCATAGGTATATATTGCTCCGTGTTCATGAGATAGCTCATCATAAACAGCATTAACAGCTCTTTCGACTCCGTAGCAGAATCCTGCAGTTTTTGCAAGCTTAACATCCATGTATTTCACCCGCTATCCTTTCGGCAACCTCATCAATACTAAGATCAGATGTATCTATTATTACAGCATCCTTCGCCGGTACAAGCGGTGCAATTTCTCTGTGCGAATCTCTGTAGTCTCTTTCTATTATATCCTTCTCGATATCAGAGAGCTCAGCTCCCTCAAGCTTTCCTTTGGCTTTAAGCTCGTCATATCGTCTTTTTGCTCTGACCTCCGGTCTGGCTGTGAGAAAGATCTTGGTTCCGGCATCAGGCAGGACCACTGTTCCTATATCTCTTCCGTCCATTATGACATTATTTTCGGCAGCAAGCTTTCTCTGCAGCTTTAAAAGCTCATCCCTCACTTTGCCGTAGCGTGAGATAACAGAAGCAACATGAGATATTCTTTCTGTCCTTATAAGACCTGTGACATCTTCGCCGTTAAGTATCATGTGCTGTTCGCCGTCAATGTATTTGATGTTTATATCAAGGTTTGAAAGTTCATCACATACTGCCTGTTCATTTTCTTCATCGATGCCTTTCTTATCAAAATATACAGCAAACGTCCTGAACATAGCCCCGGTATCGACATGTATACAGTTGAATCTATTGGCTGTGATCTTTGCAAGTGTAGTTTTGCCCACTCCTGAAGGACCGTCTATAGCAATATTTATATGCTTCATTAGTTGTTTTCTCCCTTCGCATTAATAGCGGCAGTTTTCTCTTCTGCCTTCCATTTTGCAACCTGAGGAACGTAAAATGCCGCTCCGGCTATCGTAACAAGCAGCTCTGTCATAACAAATGCAGCCCAGCTTAAGTTGAGGCTTATCCTTGAAAATACATAAAACAAAGGAACCAGACATATAAGCTGTCGGAATACAGATAGGAAGGCACTTGTAAAATCTCTGCCTATAGCCTGAAAGAATATCGGATAAAGCCAGGATGTTACGGCAGGCACAAAGCTTAAGCCTATAAGCCTGAATGCCGGTATTCCTATCTCGATAACCTTTTCACTGTCCGTAAAGATCCTCATCAAAGGTCCAGGGATAACTTCAAAGCAGAAAACTCCTACCAGCATCAATACAGCTGATATAGCTGTTGATTCCCAGAATGTCTTCGTACATCGTTTGTAAAGCTTGAGCGCAAAATTGTAGCTTATTATAGGGACTACGCAGGTCTCGAGTGCAAAAAACGGTATAAAGAAGAATGTCTGAAGCTTGTAGTAAAGTCCAAGGACAGTGACGGCCTCATCGCAGAAGCCCGCAAGGATGAAATTAAGTAATGCGATATATACAGTGTAGAGGCACTGCATTACAATTGCAGGATATCCAAGCTTAAATATGCGCTTTGTGCAGCTTATTGCTGTATTCATGCTCGGAGGCATAGTAAATGCTTTAACACCTGTTATCGCCGCAGCAGCAAACTGTCCGAGTATACTTGCAATTCCGGCTCCTGCTATGCCCATTTCAGGCAGTCCGAACATACCGAAAATCAGTATGGGATCAAGAACTATATTAATAAGCGCACCTACGATTTCTGCCGTCATAGGTCTCTTCATGTTTCCGCCTGCCTGCAGGATCTTTGAGAAAATACTTTCCGCTATAAGTCCAAGGCTGCCTATCCCTACTATGTATCCATATGTATAAGCCATTTCTCTTGCAGCCTCTGATTGTGAAGATGCATTTACAAACGGCTTCATAAAGAAAATACAGACTGCACTTATAAGCAGCCAGAGCATAAGGATAAGAAGTGTACCTGTTCCTGCCGCCTGTTCTGAATTATCATTCTCACCAAGGCCGTAGTGATGTGCCATTACAATGTTGACACCTGTTCCTGTACCTATTGCAGCCCCCATGATCAGCAGCTGTATCGGGAAAATTACCGAAAGAGCCGTAAGTCCGTCCTCTGAGTACATTCCGATAAAATAACTGTCTACTATGTTGTACATAGCCTGTATAAGCTGTGCCAACATAATAGGCGGCGCTGTCTTCATGATTATTTTAAATATTGATTTTTCAGCGTATATCTCACCCTTTTGAACCTGAGATGCCATACACTTTTTTCTCCTGTCTTTAGCTGCATGCAGTGAAAGGATATCAATAAATCTATTGAAGTCCTTTTTATATACATTATTTAAGTTGCCGATAAATATCACAATAAGACACTAAGCTTATCTGATATTTGATCCTGCAGCGTGCCCCGTACTCCACGCTATCTGCAGATTAAATCCTCCTGTAAATGCATCCACATCTATCACCTCTCCTGCAAAATACAAGCCCCTGCATTTTTTTGCTTCAAGAGTTTTCGGATCAAGCTCCGAGGTCTTTACACCGCCCTGTGTGATTATGGCTTCATTAAAGCCTCTTGTACCGGTAATATCAAAGGACATATGCTTGATCTCATTTATAAGAGACGACCTTTCATTACGGCTTATTTCTCGTACCTTCTTTGTTTCCGGTATACCGGTGCGTCTTAAGATCACCGGACGAAGCGAAGATATAAGAAGCTTTGAAAGTGCATTTTCAATATTCATATTCATAGCATTTTCAAAGTCTCTGAGTATTCTTTCATCCAGAGCCTTTTCACTGAGAGCAGGCTTAAGGTCGATCTCCAGTGTATATTTTTTGCCGTCCCTTAAACCCTTGCTGATAAGAGATGAAGTCGAAAGAATAAGCGGACCGCTTAATCCAAAGTGTGTAAACAGAAGTTCTCCGGTCTCGCTCTCATATATCGGCTTTTTTTTGCCTTTCTCAATGACTGTTACGGAAACATTTTTAAGGCTTACACCCTGAAGACTTCTATGTTCCCCAAAATCATCTGCGGTTTCTAACGGAACCAATGCCGGAGAAAGCTCTTCTACCGAGAGTCCATGATCCCTAGCTATCATGTAACCATCTCCCGTTGAACCGGTTGAAGGATAGCTCAGCCCGCCTGTTGCGACCACAACACTATCCGCATATAATACAGCTCTTTTGCCGCCCTGTTTTTTTGCAACAACAGAAAATGCTGTATCAGTATCTTCATTGGTGATTATTTTTTTCGGTGACTCAGTATCAGCAGATTTTAATGCCTCTGCAGCTTCGTTCTGCGTTCTTCTTATTCTTCGAACCTCAATTACCTCGGTGCAAAGATCCACCCTGACGTTATTCGATCTTAAAAATCGTTCAAAGGCCTTTGTAACGTCCGAGGCATGATCTGATAAAGGAAATGCTCTCATACCTCGTTCGACCTTAGTTCTGCAGCCGTTAGCTTCAAGAAAATCCGTTACAGCCTGCTGATCAAAGGATCTTAGTGAGGAAAACATGAATTTTGGATTTGAGACCACATTTCCCATAAACGTATTAAAATCACAGGCATTGGTGAAATTGCATCTGCCTTTGCCTGTGATATATATTTTCTTACCTAATTTTTCGTTCTTCTCAAGAAGGCGCACGGTGTGACCGCCTGCAGCTGCTGCGCAGGCAGCCATCATTCCGGCTGCGCCTCCTCCAATAATAATTACATTAGACATAAATAGTTATTTAAGACATATATTTGCGTGTTCACATTCGCCGTAACCTTCAGGATTCATGCTCTGCCATTTGTATGAGTCTCGGCACATTTCATATATACCGAGTTCCGCCTTCCAAAAAAGCTCTTTTTCAGCCTTTGACGGATCACAATAGCAGCATGCAATGTCTCCCGGTCTTCTATGATCAATAACTCTCTTTATAGGCTTTTCACAGGCCTTTTCATAAGCATCAATGACCTCAAGGACTGAATATCCTCTGCCTGTACCTAAATTATATATAAAGAGTCCGTTGTCGCGTTCAAGCTTGTTGATTGCGCATACATGTCCTTTGGCAAGGTCCACTACATGGATATAGTCTCTTACTCCGGTTCCGTCAGGTGTATCATAATCATTTCCGAAAACATGTACAGCATCACGCTTTCCGATAGCAACCTGAGCTATATAAGGAACAAGATTATTAGGAATCCCCTTAGGATCTTCTCCGATAAGTCCCGAAGGATGCGCTCCGATAGGATTAAAGTATCTGAGCAGAATAACATTAAAGCTGTCATCAGCCTTGTGAATGTCAGTAAGGATCTGCTCTATCATTCCCTTGGTCTGCCCGTACGGGTTTGTTATTTCGCCCTTAGGACATTCCTCAGTTATCGGTATTTCCTCCGGATCACCGTATACAGTAGCTGAAGATGAGAAAATAATGTTTTTGCAGCCATTCTTTCTCATAACATCACATGTAAGCATCAGACTGTTCAAATTGTTGTAGTAATACTCAAGCGGCTTTGCAACCGATTCTCCGACAGCCTTATAGCCTGCGCACATTATAACCGCTTCTGGCTTCTGCTTTGCAAATATATCGTTTATGGCATCCTCATCAAGAAAATCAGCTTCAAAAAAACTAAGCTTTTTACCTGTTATTTCCTCAACTCTCTGCATTGAAAGCTTTGAAGAATTATAGAGGTTATCTACAACTGTGACATCATAGCCTTTATTTAAAAGCTCAACACAAATGTGTGAGCCTATATAGCCGGCACCTCCGGCGACAAGGATCCTCTGCATTATGTATGCTCCTTATTATTTATCCGATCCGAACTTTGCGATAGCGCTTATAACGTCAACCGCCTTTTTCATTGCATCAGTAGATATTTCATCAGCTCTACCGGCATCAATAAGCTCTGCTGTATGCGGATCAATAGGCAGCTTTGCAAGAACAGACAGTCCGTATTTTCCTGCAACCTCATCAATATGACTCTCACCGAATATGCTGTGCTGCTTTCCGCAGTCAGGGCAGGTGTAATAAGACATATTTTCAATTATACCTACGACCGGTTTTTCCATCATTTTTGCCATGTTTACAGCCTTTGCAACTATCATGGATACCAGATCCTGAGGGCTTGTAACCATAATAATTCCCTCTACAGGAAGAGACTGGAAAACTGTAAGCGGAACGTCGCCGGTTCCGGGAGGCATGTCAACAAACATATAGTCAACATCCTGCCAGAGTGTTTCCTCATAAAACTGCTTAACTGCAGATGCAATAAGTGATCCTCTCCAAATGATAGGGTCTGTCTCATTGTCAAGAAGCAGATTGGCTGACATTATCTTAATGCCGTTTCTGCTTTCTACAGGAACCATAAGCTGATCTTCCGTAACTCTTAGAGTTTCTCTGTCTACGCCAAAGGCCTTAGGTATTGACGGTCCTGTTATATCAGCATCAAGTATGGCTGTTTTATATCCGGCTTTAGCAAATGCACAGGCTGTAAGTGTAGTAACTAAAGATTTTCCTACTCCGCCCTTTCCGCTCATTACAGCATAAACATGCTTTACAGATGAACCCTTTGAAAGATGTGCTGAAAAGTCTACCTGCTCTCCCTTTCTTGATGCACAGTCAGCTGTACAGCTTGAACAATCTGTGGATGTGCACTGTTCACTCATTATTAACTCCTCCTTGTTCTCTATATGCAGCTTCAGTCTTTGAAAATCTGCAGCCGCAGTAATTCTGTCTGTAGAGCCCAAACTCCTTGGACAGCTCTATACTTCTTTGATATCCGCCTTTTTTCTTAAAATCAGTTTCAAGGCATTTTTCATTATACTGCTCCGAAAGCTCTTTAGCTATACTATTAAGTACAGCAGCATCTTTTAGCGGACTGAGTGTGAGTGTAGTGGCAAAAAAATCAAACCTTTTGTCTGGATGCTCATTATTCCACTTCCTCATGAATTCAGCCGTTTTCTTAAGCCTCAATCTGTAACAGAGATGACATCTTGCACCTCTTTCAGGATCAAGCTCATGACCTGCTGCTATTTCCTCAAAACTCTCCGGATCATAATCCTCTATAATGCAGTCTATTCGTCCGCATTTTTTCATTTCAGCTATAAGCCTCTTTAGTTCATCCGCCCTTTTATAATATTCCTCACGACTGTTCATGTTGGGATTATAAAAGTACATTGTAAGCTCGAAATGCTTCGTCAGGTACTCCATGACATAGGACGAACACGGTGCACAGCAACTATGCACAAGGAGACTGGGACGAATCCCGGCCTCCTCATAGCTTTTAATTATATTATCAAGTTCATTCTGATAATTTCGTTTGTTCATTTTTACTGAAGGAAATCTCTGATGCGCTTTGAACGAACAGGATTTCTGAGCTTTCTGAGCGCCTTTGCCTCGATCTGACGAATTCTCTCTCTTGTGACATTAAATTCCTTACCGACTTCCTCAAGTGTATGCGGATGTCCGTCTTCAAGACCGAATCTGAGAACTATAACCTGTCTTTCTCTTTCCTTTAAATCACCCAGAAGAGTATCTATCTGCTCTCTGAGCATGACTGACTCAACATTCTGCTCAGGTGTTACAACATTTGAGTCTGCAACGAAATCTCCTAAATTAGAATCATCCTCTTCTCCGATAGGAGTTTCAAGAGAAGCCGGCTCTCTAGCGATCTGCATGATCTCCATAACCTTCTCTTCAGACATATCAAGTGCCTTGGCAAGCTCGGGTATGCTAGGCTCATAGCCAAGTTCAAGAGTAAGCTTTCTCTGCATCTTTGACATCTTGTTGATAGTTTCTACCATATGGACAGGCACTCTTATTGTTCTTGCCTGATCAGCAAGAGCACGTGTTACTGACTGTCTGATCCACCATGTAGCATAAGTAGAAAGCTTATAACCCTTAGTATAGTCGAACTTTTCTACTCCCTTAATAAGACCAAGGTTTCCTTCCTGAACAAGATCCAGGAAGCTCATGCCTCTGCCTGTATATCTTTTTGCAATGCTGACAACGAGTCTTAAGTTCGCTTCAATAAGCCTCTCTTTTGCGATCTCGTCTCCGTCTGCTTTTCTCTTTGCAAGCTCTATCTCTTCCTCTGCAGAAAGAAGCGGCACTGTACCTATTTCCTTCAGATACATTCTTACCGGATCGTCTGTTCCTACTCCGTCAAGAAGATCAACTGCATCGAGATCGATATTTTCATCAAGGTCCTTGTCTTCGAACTTATCATCATCGTAGTCATCATCTAATCCGATGTCTACACTGTCTAACTTATTGAGATCAAGGTTTCCGAAGTCATCTTCAGCTCTCGGCTCAACCTCTCTGTCTGAATTGACAATATCTATGCCTCTTCCCTCAATAAGGGTATAAAGCTTATCCATCTGATCGGCATTTAAATCATCCTCTTTGAATGCATCGCCGATCTCATCATAGGTCAGGATGTTGTTGTTTGTTTTAGCGGCCTCAGTCAGCTTATTGACTTTCTCCAAAAATTTTTCTTTATTATCCAATATCCGTTCCTGCCTTCCTTTTAATTATGTCCCCATATGGATACGGCACTTATGATCGTAAGTACTGTAAGCAATACGGCAACAATGAGGTAAACTATGCCTGCTGCTTTCTTTCCGGATCTTCTCTGATATGTAACAAGACTGTACCAGCCGGTCACTCCGGATAAGACTGCAGCAAGTGCAAATATCACAGGAAAAAGAAACATGTACTTAACAGGCTCAAATATCGCAAACACAGCCATGATCGTCACGGCAACGCCTATTACGATATGCACGCTATCGACAATAGTTCCAATTTTTCTCGGCGAATACTTGTGCTTATAAGCCATTGTCTCCTCCCTCCCGATGAGTTTAGTATATAATTATACCACAAAACAGTATATCAATCAAATTGATCTGTCATCCTGTGGTCTATATTTAGGAAAGAATAACTTTAAATCAAAGCTTTTCCGATTATGCCTTCCTTCTTTGTCTTGAGGCTTCAAAGCATATAACCGCAGCAGCAACCGCAGCATTAAGGGACTCTGTATGCCCACACATAGGTATCAATATTTTTTCATCTGCAAGCTTAGTAAGCTCGTCTGAAAGTCCTCTTGATTCATTTCCTATCATAAATGCTGAAGGACCGGTAAAATCAACAGCTGTATAGTCTTTTGCACCGTCAAGATGAGCCGCATAGAGCCTTACACTCTGACCGCAGAGCTCACCGCTTTTCAGTAAATCGGCTGCCTTTTTTAAATCCTGCACAGCTATATACGGAAGTCTGAGAATAGCTCCCATAGTGGACCTTACGACCTTTGGAGAATATATATCCACAGTTTCGGCATCAGCAATAATTCCTGTCGCTCCTGCAGCCTCACAGGCTCTTATGACAGTTCCTAAGTTGCCAGGATCCTGTAATGTCTCCAGCAATACAAAAAGAGGAGCTTTTGCATTATTATCCGCAGCATACTTTAATGATGCTTCTGCGAAAGCACCCAGACCCTTATATTTTTTTTGCTTTGCAACAACAAGGATACCCTGAGGTGAAACAGTATCGGATAACTGCTTCATCTCAGCTTCGCTTATAAGCGTATACGGTCTTGATTTTATCAGCTCGGCACAATCTTCAAAATGCTTTGAGGATAGAAATTCCTTTGTGACAAATATATTCTCTGCATCAAAAGGATCTATCTCTCCTGCCATTTTAGGCCCGTCTATGGTATACAACCCGGATTCTCGTCTGAGCTTAGGTTTTTTCTGAAGCTCAAGAATGAATTTTTTATTTCGTCCGTCCAATTATAAGCATCCCTTCCTGAATGTTATATCAGCCTTTTTTGAATGACGCTCTCTTTCTTAACAGCGGATCGAGGATCTTTTTTCTTATCCTGAGAGACTGAGGAGTAACCTCAAGAAGCTCATCGGTATCAATAAAGTCCATGCACTGCTCAAGAGACATTATTCTCGGCGGTGTAAGATGAAGTGCATCGTCTGCTCCTGATGAACGTGTATTTGTAAGCTTCTTTGTCTTGCAGACATTGATCTCAACATCTTCTGTCTTTGGTGACTGACCTACTACCATTCCGTTATAAACCTTTGCACCCGGACCTATAAACAGTGTTCCTCTTTCCTGTGCATTAAACAGACCATAGGTAATAGCCTCACCCTTCTCGCAGGAAATAATAGATCCTGTAGGTCTGTAGGAAAGATCTCCCTTGTAAGGACCGTAACCATCAAATGCTGTATTCATAATGCCGGTTCCCTTTGTATCAGTCAGGAAATCATTTCTGTAACCGATAAGGCCTCTTGAAGGTATTGTAAATTCAAGTCTTGTATTTCCGGCACCGTTAGGATTCATGTTAAGAAGCTCGCCCTTACGCTGTGTAAGCTTCTGGATGACAGCTCCTGTATATTCATCCTGAACGTCAATATAGCATTTCTCCATAGGCTCAAGGCGCTTGCCGTTCTCGTCGGTCTTGTAAAGCACTTCTGCCTTTGAAACTGCAAATTCAAAGCCTTCACGTCTCATATTTTCAATAAGAACTGAAAGATGCAGCTCTCCGCGTCCTGAAACCTTGAAGCAATCTGCAGTCTCGGTATCCTCAACTCTCAGAGAAACGTCTGTGTTAAGCTCTCTGTAAAGTCTGTCTCTTATATGTCTTGAGGTAACATATTTACCTTCTGTTCCTGCAAGTGGTGAATCATTTACCATGAAGTACATTGCAATCGTAGGCTCTGAAATCTTCTGGAAAGGAATAGATTCAACCTTTTCAGGAGCACATATTGTATCTCCGATGTGTATCTCCGGAATTCCTGATATTGCAACTATAGAACCTATGCCTGCCTCAGCAACCTCGACTCTTGCAAGTCCGTTGTACTCATAGAGCTTTGATACCTTGGTTCTGATCATCTTTGATTCATCATGATGGTTGCAGAGGACTACCTGCTGATTAACCTTAATAACTCCGTTTGAGACCTTTCCCACTCCTATACGTCCAACATACTCGTTGTAATCTATTGTGGAAATAAGCATCTGAAGCGGTGCATCAGGATCACCTGTAGGACAAGGAATGTGCTCTATGATAGTATCAAGCAGCGGCTGCATATCTGTTCCGAGACTGTCAGGATCCATTGATGAAACGCCTTCTCTTGCAGAAGCGTATACGAATGGACAGTCGATCTGATCATCAGAAGCTCCAAGCTCGAGAAGCAGCTCCAATACCTCATCTACGACCTCCTGAGGTCTCGCTCCGTCACGGTCGATCTTATTGACGCAGACAACGACAGGAAGATCAAGATCCATTGCTCTGCCTAAAACAAATCTTGTCTGAGGCATAGGGCCTTCAAATGCATCTACCAGAAGAACGACACCATCTACCATTTTAAGAACTCGTTCTACTTCTCCTCCGAAATCTGCGTGGCCCGGAGTGTCAACTATATTGATCTTATGTCCCTTGTAGCTTATGGCTGTGTTCTTGGAAAGAATAGTAATTCCTCTCTCTCTCTCTATATCGTTTGAGTCCATTACTCTCTCAACGACTTCCTGGTTTTCTCTGAACACGCCGTTCTGACGTAAAAGTGCGTCAACAAGCGTTGTCTTGCCATGGTCTACATGGGCAATAATTGCTACGTTTCTAATGTCTTCTCTCTTTGAAATCATTTATTTCTCCCGGATAAAAATGGTGAAAAGTTATCAAAACAGTACCCGCAGTACGGAAACTGCATTAAAAGTGAATTTATTGCACCTGACACAAACAAATGTCTTATATCAATAGCCTCTCGCATCTATTGAACGCTGAGCGTAAGGGCTGTCAGGGTGCTCTCCGACTATCCTGTCAAATATTTCATTAGCTTCTGTGGTACGATCCTGTGACTGAAGCAGCCTTGCTAAAAGGAACATTGCCTCCGGATCATCTGCTTTAATGCTTAAGGCTACTCTGTAATAATGCTCTGCCTGTTCCTTATTTCCGCCGTTCCACTGAGCTGTTCCCAATTCAAGTACAGTCTTGAAGCCGTCGTTAAGCATAACTCTGTCAACTTCCTTAAGCTGTCCCAAAAGCGGCTCCGAAGTAATGACAGACCTGTCAATTTCCAGATATTCTGATGCTGCAGCCTCATAGTTACCTGCTGAATAGTCACTTATTATCTTATTAAGCTTTTCATATGCTGATGTAAATGCAAGATTCTGCTTTTCATATGCATCAAGCTTCTGACTAACATCGTTATAGTTTTTTTCGAGTTCACTATACTCACTGCTGAGCTTTGAATACGAAGCATTAACATCGGAAAGCTCCTGCGAATTTGAGATAATACTCTCATTAAGCGCAGTATTATAAGCACGTCTAACAGACGGAAGTATCAAAATATAAAAGCTGAGCAGACCAATAATCACACCTGAGACTATATATATGACAACTCTGTCAAGATTTGACTGAGTTTTTGTCTTAGGTATGATCACGTCATCATCTTCCAGCTCTCTGTGCTTATATGCATTTTCAAGCTTGGCTCTTTCGACTTCGGCCTTGCCGGTTGCCTTTTTAACCTCTTCCATAAGGAAGGTTGCCTGCGGATGATTCTTATCGATGTCCAGTATCTGCATAAGAGCTCGTCCGGCTTTAATATGCTCTCCTGCCTGCATATAGAGTATCGCCAGGAGAAGCTGAGCCTTAACATAATTCGGTTTTCTCTTGGTAATATCGCCAAGCTCTACTATAGCAAAATCCTCGCCGCCGTTTTGTGCAATATTCAGTGCCTGATTAAATCTTTTTACAAGACTTGAGGCTTCTGAAAGCGCGCCGGCCTTTCTCTGAATTTCATCCAGATAGCTGTCAGCAATATTATCCTCGGGCTGAAGATTCATACTTATGACCCATTGAACCAAAGCATCGGCTGTCTCTCCCATTTCATAGAAAATAAGACCGAGCAGATTTCTGGCGTCAGTACGGTATTTATCATATATCAGAGACTTTTTAAGATACTCAGCTGCACCCGACAGGTCGGAAAGCAGAGCTCGTTCAAGTCCTCGATTATAATAGGCCTTTGAAATTTTAATCAGATCTGTATTATAATTCATTCTGTTTATCTGTATCAGCGTTTTTCTTTCCCGCTGTATCAGCAGCATTTTCAACAAGCTGCATCATGAGATCAGTCATATCAGTTAAGTCAATGCCCGCAATCGCATCTTCAATGTTATCAACATCCAGCGAAGGCTTAAATCTGCGTATCTCTTCCTGAAAATTTATCATTCGCTCCCTCCGTTAGTCCATTATGAATCCTGAGCACAGTCAGAATATATTTTCGGAGCTTTCTCATCATAGTAAAGGACCTCCCCGAGCCATTCAGCCTGTGCCTGTCCCATACTCAGCTGTATTACCTTATCTGCAAATGCATCCGCTTCCGCTTTAGGTGAAAGAAGATTAAGAGTGCAGTCCTCCGCATACTCTTCTCCCATTGATGAAAGTCCCATGTTAGCTGCCTGGCGTTTAATTTTTTCTGCAGCCGAATAGCCGCATTTAACCTTAAATCTGATCCCTTCAAGCACCGGTGCAAAATCCGATAAATTAATCGCCCCTTTTAAAGAATCCGAATATGCCCTTACAAGACCGCCTGTTCCAAGCAGCGTTCCTCCGAAATATCTGGTCACAACAGCACAGACATCATATATACCTGCGCCCTTAAGGATCTCAAGCATAGGCTTTCCTGCAGTTCCCGATGGTTCACCGTCGTCCCCGGAGCGTTCAAATACATCTGACGGCGTACCGATACGCATTGCAAAGCAATGGTGTCGTGCATCATAATGCTTTTTTCTTATGCTGTCGATAAAATCCTTTGCTTCTTCCTCACTATGTACAAGTTTCAGCTCACATAAAAAATGTGATTTTTTTACCTCGACATCTGATTCTGCCGCATCCGTCAAAATATTCCAGTTTGATGTATCCATAATTATTCCGCTCTTTCTGTCTGACAAAAACAGAGTTTAACGACATCTAAGGCACAAATTCAAAGAAAGCAAAAACATCTTAAACGTACAAATAGTCTTATGTTTATTCCTTTTTCATCAGAATCCGGCAACTGTTTCCACCGCTCCGGTTCTGACAATTGATTCGACCTTGAGATAAGGTCCCTCTCCGTGGTATTCTGTCCTGTCTTCTGTTGTGAATGCAGCTGTTATCTTGACCCAGTCTCCGTCATTGAATGCGTCAATATCTTTATAATAGGCGATATATCCAAGCGGCTGCATATCTGCTTCACAGCATGTCATAACCATTCTCACAGGGATAAATTCTCCATTTTTAAGTCCCTTAGGTTTCATAACCTGAGCTGTGAACTCAACGCTTTTTCCCATATATCTCTGAGGGTAGTCCTTTGCATCAATGAACCATATACCGTAATCGTCATTGCCGATCTTTATTACATCCTGCTTAACATCATACGGAAGCTCCTCATCAAGAGTTTCAAGCTCAATTTCTCCGTATTTATTCTCCATAACAACTGTAGAACCTGAAATGAGCATAGGTCTGAGCTTTCTCTTATATTCGATCAGCTCCTGATCGGTTTTGCCGTCACAGCGGTTAACTATGCAGAGCTCAGAGTTTTTAAGCATAGGTCCCATAAGAGCCTTCATGTTATTAAGATAAGTTCCTACTGTAGTTCCGTCTATCAAAGTAAGCTGCTGATAAAGCACCCAGCTTTCCGGATACTCAAGCTCTCCCGGATCTCCCCACATTCCGTTATATTCGATAAGAACACGTTCAGGCTTGTACAGAGCATTGAGTTCCTCAAAGCGTTCCTTTGTAAGCTCTTCCTTTGAGTCAATGTCTATCCTTGTGACATCTTCCCTCTTTAAAAGCTTTTTGTCGTACTCTACCTCTCCTTCTTCACATACGATAAGGAGTGTGCCGCCCTCTATATGAAAATACTCTTCAGAAAGAGTATATGCTATAAATGAGGTCTTTCCGCTTTCAAGAAAGCCGTTTATTAAAAAAACCGGTATTTCGTTTACGTCTATCATTCCATTCATATCAATTACCCCAACCGACGATACATACAAAATATATCCCTTAACCGCGCTTACCGGATCGAGCTTTTACACCCGGTCCGGTACTTAAATATTATTTAGAAAAACAATGCCTTGAGCTCATCCTCATTGAGCTTGCTGCCTATAACGCATACCTTTCCGGTATAATCAGGCGCACCCTCTCTGATCTCATACTCACCCGGAACCATGTCAAAATAATACCAGGTGTCGGCATCGGAGGCCTTAAGCATGCCCTTAGATCTGAGAATGATATTATCCTCATCCTCCGAAAGCTTTTCAAGTATGCCTTCAAGCTTAGCCTTGGAAATGGCAGGTACATTCTGCCATCCGTAGGACTCAAACACCTCATCTGCATCATGTCCGTGATGATGGTGATGGTGATGTTCGCATTCGTGATCATGATGGTTATGATCATGCTCATCTTCATCGTCTTCATCATGATGGTGATGGCCGCAGCAATGGTGCTCGTGATCATCATCTTCTTCTTCATCGTGATGATGGTGTCCGCAGCAATGATGCTCTTCACCTTCATGCTCATGATGATGGTGGTGATGCTCGTGTTCTTCCTCTGACTCACCGTCAGGCTCTGAAAGAGCTTCATTCATCATTTCCTCAAGCATATCATCACGCTTTTCAATGATCTGTAAAAGCCTCTCTCCCTTAAGCTCTGAAAGCGGAGTTGTGATTATCTCAGCTTTCGGGTTGAGACCGTTAATATACTTTACTGTTTCAGCAATAACCTCTTCATCGGCAAGGTCAGTTCTTGTGAGAACAACTGTTCCTGCATACTGAATCTGATTACAGAAAAACTCTCCGAAGTTCTTAGAGTACATGCGGCATTTCTTTGCATCAACTACAGTCACCGCCGAGTTAAGAACAACCTGAAGACTTGCAGAAGCATCTGTTACAGCCTTCATAACATCTGAAAGCTTACCAACTCCCGATGGCTCGATAATAACTCTGTCAGGTGAGAACTTTTCTATGACTTCTCTGAGTGATTTTTCAAAATCTCCTACAAGTGAACAGCAAATGCAGCCCTGAGACATTTCTCTTATCTCAATGCCTGAATCCTTTAAAAAGCCTCCGTCAATAGCGATCTCACCGAATTCATTTTCAATAAGAACTACTTTTTCTCCGTTTAATGCTTCACCCAAAAGCTTTTTTATAAAGGTCGTTTTTCCTGCTCCCAAAAAACCTGAGATCACATCTATCTTTGTCAATTGAATCACCTCTTATGATCAGATCTTCTTTACACCTATATTAAGAGTTTCTCCGTTGATATCCCACTCCTTAGTATATCCTTCCGGAGTTCTCTGTTCTATGCTGTCAGCCATGCAGTCACGGCAGATAATATCTCCAAAGAGCTTTATTACATCATACAGTCTCTCTGAGCCCTCATATGTAATAACGATCTTATTCATAACTTCAAAGCCGGCTTCCTTACGCATGGTCTGAACCTTTGAAATTATCTCTCTCATGAAGCCTTCATTTACAAGCTCATCTGTAAGATTAGTGTCAAGAACTACAGTTGTATGAAGGTCTTCCTGTGTAACATATCCGTCCTTCTTTGAAGCATCGATAAGGAGATCCTCCTTAGCAAGCTCAATAGCTGTTCCGTAAGGCGCTGTGAACTTGATAGCTCCGTCCTTCTTGAGCTCTTCCATAGCTGCATGACCGTCTATCTCTGAAAGCTGCTGTCTGATGAATCCAAGGTTCTTGCCGTACTTAGGTCCTACTGTCTTTAACTGCGGCTTAAATGTATATGCTGTAAAGTCACTGATATCTTCTCTGAACTCAACATTCTTAACATTAAGCTCATCTGTAATGATATCCTTGCAGAAATCATCAAGCTCAATATCAGAACGAACATACATATTAGCTATAGGCTGACGGTTCTTGAGACCTGATGCATTTCTTGCAGCTCTGCCGAGGATAACTATGCTGAGCACCTCATCCATTGACTTTTCAAGCTGTTCATCAACTCTTGAAGCGTCGTAAACAGGGAAGTCGCAAAGATGAATAGATTCCTTAGCCTCAGGATTAACTGAGCGTACTATGTTCTGATAAATAGCATCTGTCATGAACGGTATGAAAGGTGCTGCACAGAGTATTGTATTGTAAAGTGCTGTGTAGAGTGTCATGTAAGCATCGATCTTATCCTGCTCCATGCCCTTCTTCCAGAAACGCTCACGAGAACGTCTTACATACCAGTTTGAAAGGTCATCTACAAACTCTTCAAGTGCACTGCATGCCTCAGTTATCTTATATGCAGACATGTTGGTATCAACACTCTTTATCATGGTATTCATCTTGGAAAGGATCCATTTATCCATTACAGGAAGTCCTTCCTTCCTGAGTGTATACTTAGTCGGGTCGAACTCATCTATGTTTGCATAAAGAACATAGAATGCATATGTATTCCAAAGTGTTCCGAGGAGCTTTCTCTGTCCCTCCATAACAGCCTTGCCGTAGAAACGGTTTGGAAGCCATGGTGCTGAGTTAGTATAGAAATACCATCTTATAGCATCTGCACCAAACTCATTTAACGCATCAACCGGGTCAACAGCATTGCCCTTTGACTTTGACATCTTCTGTCCGTTTTCATCCTGTACATGGCCTAAGACAATGACATTCTGATATGGAGCCTTATTAAAGAGGATAGTTGACTCTGCAAGAAGTGAATAGAACCAACCTCTTGTCTGGTCTACAGCCTCTGAAATAAACTGAGCCGGGAATTCCTTTTCAAAGAGTTCCTTATTTTCAAACGGATAATGATGCTGTGCGAAAGGCATCGCACCTGAGTCAAACCAGCAGTCAATAACGTCTGTTATACGAGTCATTTCCTTGCCGCACTCAGGGCAGGTAAGCTTTATTCTGTCGATATAAGGACGATGGAGCTCTATATGATCTCCGTTCCAGCCCTTGTCACCTGCTGCCTTAAGCTCGTTGTAAACCTCGTCATAGTTGCAGCTCTTATCTCTAAGCTCTTTACGGCTTCCGATACATTCTCTGTGTCCGCACTCACATTCCCAGATAGGAAGCGGTGTTCCCCAGTAACGGTTTCTTGAAAGAGCCCAGTCCTGAACGTTGGCGATCCACTCACCGAAACGTCCCTTTCCTATATTCTCAGGGATCCAGTTGATCGTTGCATTGTTTCTTACAAGATCATCCTTAACCTTGCTCATAGCGATATACCATGACTCTCTTGCATAGTAAAGAAGCGGAGTTCCGCATCTCCAGCAATGAGGATAGCTGTGCTCAAATACAGGCGCATCAAATAAGAGGCCTCTTTCCTCAAGATCCTTAAGCACCATAGGATCGGCCTTCTTTACGAATACGCCTTCCCATTTTTCATTTCCGAGCATGCAGCCCTTTTCATCAACAAGCTGTACAAACGGAAGATCATATTTTCTGCCGACCTTGGCGTCGTCCTCACCGAATGCAGGAGCAATATGAACTATTCCGGTACCGTCTGTCATAGTAACATAGCTGTCACAAACGATGAAATGAGCGTTCTTATGCTGCTTTTCAGCAAGCTCTGCTGCTCTCTTATAGAGCGGCTCATACTTCTTGTACTCAAGAGCCTTGCCCTTCATGCGATCTAAGACCTCATAGTCCTCGCCTAAAAGCTTTTCGCAAAGTGCCTCAGCTAAATAATAAATATGTCCGTCTCCGGTCTTGACTTTAACGTATTCCTCCTCAGGGTTAACGCAGAGCGCAACGTTTGAAGGAAGTGTCCATGGTGTTGTTGTCCATGCAAGGATGTATGCATCCTCATCCACACACTTAAAGCGTACTATTGCAGAACGCTCCTTAACATCCTTATAGCCCTGAGCAACCTCATGAGATGAAAGCGGTGTGCCGCAGCGAGGGCAGTAAGGAACTATCTTGAAGCCCTTATAAAGAAGTCCCTTGTTCCAGATCTCTTTAAGAGCCCAGAACTCAGACTCGATATAGTCATCATAATATGTAACATAAGGATTCTCCATGTCAGCCCAAAAGCCTACTGTAAATGAGAAATCCTCCCACATGCTCTTATACTTCCAGACATTTTCCTTGCAAAGCTCGATAAACGGAGCAATGCCGTAGTTTTCTATCTGATCCTTACCGTTGATGCCGATCTGCTTTTCAACCTCGATCTCAACAGGCAGACCGTGAGTATCCCATCCGGCTTTTCTCGGAACCATTTTGCCCTTCATGGTCTGATATCTCGGAATAAGATCCTTAATACATCTTGTAAGCACATGTCCTATATGCGGCTTACCGTTTGCTGTAGGCGGTCCGTCATAGAAAACATAGCTTGGATCACCCTCGTGTTCTTTGATTGATTTCTCGAAAATGTCATTATCCTTCCAAAACTTCTCGACCTCTTTTTCTCTGTCGACAAAATTCATGGATGTATCGACTTTACTGTAAAGCGCCATTTCATTCCTCCTCTGACAATGGTTTGTTTTAAAGTCCTTAAATACTCTTTAAGAGCAATTTTAAGCAAATATGTATTCTATCACACTATAGTGTACTTATCAAGCAATGCCTGTTTAAGGTCCCAAAGTTCACGGCTTAAATCTACGTGAACCGAATGCGGATTTGTAAGGCGTCTGGACTCATCCCAAAGTGTATCAAGATCAGCCTTGCATATCTTCTGAAGCTCCATTACAGAAGGTCTGTCGTTATATACACATTTTCCGTCTATGAAAACAGGTATCAGCAGCTCCTTCATAGTATATGTTCCGGCCTTCAGAAGAGTCTTTTTCCATGTTTCAACAGGATCGAACAAAAGCAGATCCTCATTTTCGTTATAAACCTCATCCTTAAGAGCTATAAGGTCAGCGATTATCTTGCCTGTACACTTTCCGTATATTCTGTAAATAACTTTATCACCCGGATTAGTGACCTTTTCGGTGTTCTCAGATATCTTGATCTTAGGAATGAGCTTTCCGGTCTTTTTATCTGCAACTGCAGCAAGCTTATAAACTCCGCCTAATGAAGGAGTATCCTTGGAGGTAATAAGATTAGTTCCTACACCCCAGCTGTTAATTTCAGCTCCCTGCTGCTTTAATGATGAGATGAGATTTTCATCAAGATCATTTGATGCCGAAATCGTCACATCAGTAAAGCCTTCCTTTTCAAACTCTCTTTTAACTACCTTTGAAAGATACGCAAGGTCTCCGGAATCCATTCTGATGCCATAGCGCTTTGATTTAATTCCGGCTTCTCTCATTTCCTTAAATACTTTTATAGCATTCGGAAGTCCGGATTTGAGAGTATCATAGGTATCTATCAATAAAATGCAGTTATCCGGATAGAGCTTTGCATAAGCTCTGAATGCCTCGAGCTCGCTTTTAAATGACATTATCCAGCTGTGCGCATGAGTTCCGAGCACGGGAATGTCAAACATCTGACCGGCAAGTACATTTGACGTACCGACGCATCCTGCAATAACGGCAGCCCTTGCACCGTAAATACCTGCGTCAGGTCCCTGAGCACGTCTTAAACCAAACTCCATTACACCGTCTCCGTTTGCAGCATGAACCACGCGGCTTGCCTTGGTTGCAATAAGAGACTGATGATTGATGATATTAAGTATTGCTGTCTCTATAAGCTGTGCCTGCATTATAGGTGCCATGACCTTTATAACAGGCTCTCTCGGGAACATGACGTTTCCTTCAGGTATAGCCCAGATATTTCCTGTAAATTTAAAATCTCTGAGATACTCTAAAAAATCCTCCTGAAAGGTTCCGAGCGAAGCAAGATAATCAATATCCTCCTTGTCGAAACGGAAATTATTGATAAGGTCTATTACCTGCTCAAGTCCGCAGCTTATGGAAAATGCATTTCCGTCAGGATTATTCCTGTAGAAAACATCAAATATAACATTAACATTCTGCTCTTCTTCTTTAAAGTAGCCCTGCATCATTGTAAGCTCATAAAAATCAGTGAGCAGTGTAAGATTTCTTTCACTCATAATTAACTCCTTAGACAATTATATCTGCTTTGCTTCCGCCGCTTTTTTCCTTCGTGACAACTATCTGTTTGTCTATGCGATTCTTTAACTCGGCGACATGTGAAATTATTCCGACAAGTCGATTTCCGTCAGCCAGGCTTAACAATGCCCTCATTGCCTGGTCAAGGGATTCCTCATCAAGTGAACCGAAGCCTTCGTCCACAAACATTGTGTCAAGTTTAATGCCTCCGGCAGATGCTTGTATTTCATCGGAAAGACCAAGCGCAAGAGAAAGCGATGCTTTAAATGCTTCGCCTCCGGAAAGAGTTTTAACGCTTCGTTCTGTTCCGTTATAATGGTCTGTGACGTTAAGATCAAGGCCGCTCTGACTGCGGTTATTTTCAGCCTCTTTACGTCTTTTCAGTTCATACTGTCCTCCCGACATTATCATAAAACGCGTATTTGCGCGAGCTATGATTCTGTCGAAATATGTCATCTGAATATATGTTTCCAGCATAATTTTTTCTTTACCGCTGATATTACCGTTTGCCGTATTTGATAATGCCTTCAGCCAGGTAAGCCTTTCTTCGAGCTTATCCAGTTCTCCTGCATTTTCACGAATGCTGCATAATGCCTTTTTATTAGCTTCAATACGTGAATGAATCAGCTTTGTCGATCCTTCTGTGACCTTTCTTTTCTCAGAAAGCTCCTTTTTCTTTTTTTGCTCCTCTTCCTCGTTAATATCACAGGATATGGAGAGCTGTTCGTTCAGCGTGTTTATAGATTTCTTATATCCTGCTATCAGCTCATTAGACTTTGATAAATCACTCTGAGCTTTATTGTAAGCCCCATTTATCTTGTCAATAGCAGTTTCCAGCTCTCTCACCTTTGTCTTTGCATCCTTTTTGCAGCTGAATAAAAGCAGCTTCTTTTCACCATCAAGCTGTGAATTTTTTTCTGTCAATGCAGCTTTATCAGCCTCATAAGAAGTATTTGCTGAATTTATTAATTTCTCCTTCTCTATAATCTTATTTTCAAGAGCAGGTATCATTTCCTCAAGCTCAGCTTTACGGGAGATCTTGGTGATTTCATCCTTTATCATCACTTCAAGCTCTTTAATATTCCTTAAAGCGGCAGTCTGTTCTTCTGAAAGTGCCTTTTCAGCCTCATCTAAAGAGCTGTTATCCCATAATTCTCCGACCTTTTCTTCACAGTCTTCTTTTTTTAGCTCAAGCTTCAGTTTACCCTGACCGCATTGTAAGCTTAAATCCTCGGATTTCCTGCGTGCAGCATCGGCTTTAGCTTTTGATTTTTTTAATTCCTCTTCGCTTGGTGCTTTTAGTGACTTTTCAGCAGGCGTCGGATGATCTAAGGATCCGCATACCGGACACGGTTTTCCTTCCTCTAAGGTTTCAGCAATAATTCCTGCCTGCTCGTCAAGAAAAGCCTGATTCTTATCTTCAAAATCCGCAGCAGTCTTTTTAGCTTCTTCAGAAGCGGTAAGATATTTATCCTGTAAAGTATTAAGCTCTGATTCGAGTTTGTGAAGTTCTGCAAATAAATTTTCAAGAGCATTGAGCTTTGTGAGTTTTTCTTCTTCTGATTTTTTTTGACCGTTAAGCTTTTCTCTGTTTTCTCCGGCGTTTAAAAGCTCTTCCGATTCAGCTTTAAGCTCAGTATATTTATTTTTATCATTTAAAAGCTCAGTCTTGTGCTTATCAAGCTCAATCTGCTTTTCTAATAGTTTTTTTTCATAATCCTTGATTTGCTCAGCAAGCTCATTCAAAAATTTATATCTCGGAAATTCAGCTTCTATCTTGGCTTTTTCTTTAGAAAGCCTTTCTGTTTCCGGCTTTCTTAGTTCCTCTTCTTTAAAAATACGCTTAAGATCAGTATTTCTTTTTGTCTCTTTTACCAGCTCTTCTTCAGTCTGTCCCAGCAAGCTGACAGTTTTTTCTTTTGTTTCTATCTTTCCTAAATTAATATTGACTATCTCAAGCTGTTTGTCTACTTCCTTTAATGTATTAATTAACTCACTGTTATTATCATTATCCTGTTTTATCAATTCCTCTATAAGGGAAATGACCGCAGATACAGGAAGCTGACCATCCATTGCTTTTTTCAGCTCTATACTCAATACATTATCTTCCTCACAGCTTATACCATTGATAAACTGTTCAATGCTTCTTCTTTTATCACTGCACTTTGTATTGAGCTTACTTAATTCCGCCTTCAGATTTTCCTGCAGATTGCTGTAAAGCTCTGTTTTAAATATCTGCCGAAATATCTTTTTGCGATCCTCTGTCGGTGACAGCAGAAGCTTTAGAAAGTCTCCCTGGGCTATCATAGCTATCTGCAGAAACTGATTACGGTCGATCCCCATTATATTCCGAACAGCATTATCCACATCTCTTTGCTTTGTTACTATATTTCCGTCAGGATAAATGAGCAGAGCTTCAGCTTTTTGAACCGTAGATCCTTCGCCTCTTGATTTAGGACGTTCATATTCAGGATTGCGCTTTATTGTATAAATCTTTCCGGCATAGTAAAAAACAAGCTCAACTTCAGTTGGAGTCTCTGCTTTAGCATACTTTGACCTGAACATTGACGGCTCACGATTTTCTCCGCTTGCTTCTCCATACAGAGCATAGGTTATTGCATCAAAAATAGTTGTTTTCCCGGCACCTGTATCTCCGGTAATAAGATAAAGTCCGTTTGTGCCTAATTTATCGAGGTCAAAAACCATTTTTCCGGAATACGGACCAAACGCAGATATTGTAAGTTTGATTGGCCTCATTGTCCGGCCTCCCATGTTTTTGCTATAAGTTCCTTCATGAACTCATTCTGTTCCGCGCTCATCGGCTGATTATTCTGCAGCTCATAGAAATCCTCAAAGAGCTCCATCGGTGATTTAGAATCAGCAGCGCTGTCTGAACTTATCACGTTATTCGAACGAGTACGTTTATTATCATAGTCGAGCTTCATTAATCGATGATATATCGTCCTGAGCTTGCCGATCACATCGGGAATGTCCTCTTCATCAGTAAGTGTAATATGTACATAATCCTCACTGAGCGAGGTATTCTCATAAAAGGCTTTTAAGGTAAGCTCTTCATATTTTCCTCTTATCTCAACAAGATCATGCTTTGGTATAAGCTCAACAGTCCTTATATTAAGATTTCCCTTTTCCGAAAGCTCGGCTATTGTTACGGATTTTGTGTCTTTAGCCTCTGAAAATGAATACTTAAGCGGAGTTCCACAATATCGAATCTTCTCAGATCCGCATTTTTGCGGAGAATGTATATGTCCAAGTGCGGTATAATCGAACGGTTCAAAGACATATGCATCCACATTGTCTGAGCCGCCTACAGATATTTCCTCTGAATCCGAACGCAGAGAACCGGTAACAAACTGATGCGTAATAAGTATATTTCTCTCTGTCGTATCGACATTCATTTTGGAGATGGCATATTCTAATGTATCGGTATATGAGTTTATCTCCTCATCACAATATCTTCTCACATTAGCAGGCTTTATAAACGGAAGCATGTAAATATTAATGATCCCGAAATCATCTCTTAGAGTAACAGGTTTTATATCTCCGTTATAAACCGGAGAAATATGTATGCCCTCTGCATCCATTATGCGTGATCCGAAGGCCATCCTTTCCGGTGAATCATGATTTCCGCTTATAACAAATACTCGGAGCCTTCTTTTTGCCAGCTGAACAAGAAAATCATCAAAAAGCTGAACAGCCTCTGCAGACGGAACAGCTTTATCGTAAATATCACCGGCGATAAGCACAGCATCACAGGCCTCGCTGTCTGCGATGCCTATGATTTTTTTTAATATGAATTCCTGATCTTCAAGCATGGAGTATTCATTTACTCTCTTACCCAAGTGCAGATCGGATAAATGCATAAATTTCATGCCGGTCTCCTTATGATCCTATTTGATCACATATCCTCATTCGGGAATTTTTTCCTGATTTTTTTATAATATAAAAAGTTAGCAAATGCCGTTACTACCCAGCTGACAGGCCATACAATAATGATAACCTCGTAATATGGGAATAAAATGAATACGGTGTTCAGCCATATGATCCTGAATACACATGATCCGAGCAATGTAATTATCATTGGTTCTACGGAATATCCGAAGCCTCTGAGAGCACTTGCTGTCGCATCCATTGTTACACCGAGAAATTCAAGCATTACAACGGGTATAAGTCTTCTGACGGCAACGGAAACAACTTCATCAGATGTAGTAAACATTGAAAGAAGCGGGAATCTGAATAAAACGATAAGTATGCCGAGAATTATTGTTCCCGTCATTCCCCACAGCCATGCTTTTCTGATAGTGTTGCTGGCCCTCCTATACTTTTTTGCTCCTACGTTCTGACTCGTAAATGTAAGTATGGTATTTAAATTTGAACTTATAAAACACTGCTGAAAGCTCTCGATATTCTGAGCTGCGGCATTTCCTGCCATATATACAGATCCGAAAGAATTGACAGCTGACTGTATGAGCATGTTTGATATTGAGAAAATGCTTCCCTGCAGTCCTACAGGCAATCCCTGCTTCATTATTTCCGAAAATTCAGCTTTCTTTATCTTCATCTGCTTCGGATCAAACTTAAGACATGAATCCTCTCTGATAAGAACGCCCAAAACCAGAAATGCTGAAACATAGTTAGAAATTGATGTTGCAGCTCCTACGCCCACAACTCCCAGCTTCATAATTATGACAAATAACAGATTTAATATAACATTGAGAACACCGGAAAATATAAGAAAGTTCATGGGTCTCTTAGTATCGCCAATCGCTCTTAAAATAGCTGCGGCAAAGTTATAAACAGCTATTCCCGGAAGACCTATATAGTAAAAAAACAGATAGCTTGCAGACATGCCTATAACATCATCCGGTGATTTCATAAGCTCAAGTACCGGCCTTGCGCTGACTGCTCCTAGAACACCTAATACAATACCGCCGATCAAGGCAGAAAAGATGGCTGTATGCACCTCATCCGAAACCTTATCGAATCTCTCTCCTGCATAGTCTCTGGCAATGACGATATTAACACCGTTGGAAAGCCCTACAACGAAATTTACGATAAGACTGACTATAGCCGTAGTTGATCCTACAGCAGCAAGTGCATTCGGTCCATCAAAACGACCTACAACGATTACATCAGCAGAATTAAAGGCTATCTGAAGCATATAACTTAATGTCATAGGAATTATGAATGCCAGATACTTAGGAAAAACGCTTCCGTTAACAATATCAAGCTCATGAGAACTTTTTCCTGCCATACATGTCCTCCGTTTTTACATTGCGATACCTTAGTATATTTTACGGCATCAAATGCGCATCTGATTTATTATACGGCTGTGCTGATTTAAAGTCAAACTGTAGAAAACATGGCGATTTTCTTAATGAATTATGATTTCACGTTATGCCTTCAAGCTGCATAAAAAAGCTGATTGGTTTACTTATTCAACTATTTGATATAAAATATTTTGCTGAAAGGAATTCCATACGTAAAGTTATAAGTATGGATAATGTGATTTGAAATGAGTTTGAACGGTTCAGAACAGCTTACAAAGGCTGACGTTGCACGTATAAAAGAAGAAATTGAGCATAGAAAAAATGTGGTTCGTCCTGCTGCACTTAAGGCATTGAAGGAAGCCCGTGCAATGGGTGATCTTTCGGAAAATTTCGAATATCACTGTGCCAAAAGAGACAATAATCTCAATAACAGCAGGATCCGCTACCTTGAAAAAATGCTCAGGTTTGCTACGGTAATAGATGATGAATCCACCGATGACACCATAGGTATTAACAATACAGTCGATGTATATTTTGAAGATGATGATTATACTGAAACCTACAGAATAGTTACTCCTATAAGATGTGATTCACGAAAAGGACTTATATCAAACGAATCTCCTCTCGGCAAATCTCTTCTTGGCCGCAAGATAGGCGACCGAGTTAAAATAGATGTCGATGGAGGAGACTCTTACTTTATAGTTATTAAAAATCTGATAAAAACCGGCGAATCGGATGATGATACGATCCACAGCTATTAAACATTTACCTTAAATGCCTTTTAGCTATCTCTGCATATTCAGTGACAGAATTCTTAGTAATATGTCCAAGCTTCTTCTGCAGATCCGATATTTTCTCGCCTTCTTTGATAGCCAAAACAGCATAACTGTGTCTGAGCATCTCCGGTGTCACGTTCTTACCGATACCGGCGAGCTCAGAATATTTTTTCAGGATCTTCCATAATCCCTGTCTGGATATCCCGCTTCCTCCGCAGCTTAAAAATAAAAGCTCATTATCGGTATAATTATTAATATGGTTGATCGGAACCTCGCTTCCTGTGTTATCCGCTTCCATATTTAAAAGTTCATCTCTGCCCTTTAAAAGGTATTGTTTTAATGTTGAAAATGTCTTTTTATCAATGTTAAGTGTTCTCTTATTTTTAATACCGGCTCTTAGCTGCCTTTTTTTTAAATCAATGTCAACTGTTTTTAAAGACAAAAGTTCGGCAGAGCTTATACCGGTAGAGCTTATAAGCCTTATTATAGCGATATCTCTTTTTCCTTTTGCCGTCCTGTGGTTTACGGCGGCTATAAGTCTTTCAATATCAGCTGTGTCAGCTGTAACAGGCATATTTTTAATAACCTTCGGGGCCTTGAGACCAACTGACGGATCATTAAATACATATCCCTTTGCAAAAGCCCATGAAAAAAATTTTCTGAAAGAGGTAACACATCTTGATATTGTAGCTGTAGATCTTTCAGATGCCATAAGCTCTTCAACATATCTTTCTGTCATTACCTGGCTTATGTCCTGTGTATCATAACCCGGAAAACTGTCCGAAAGCCAAAGAGCAAACTGTTTCAAATCTCTTCTGTAGGACAAGGCCGTATTATCTGAAACACCGGAAGCCTTAAGGTATTCTGAAAACGCATCGATCTTGTCAAACATCAGTCCGCTCCGTTTACTTCCACTGATCGCGCCATTCCTTTTGACGCTTTCTCCTATTGAAATAATTCTTGATCTCAGTGAAAATGCTCTCACCTCCGCTGTATACCATACGATAGAAAAGATAAACCGGTATAAGTGCGGCTATGATGGATATTCTTGTGTAAAGCATACCGAATATTCGTGATAAACCGTTTCCTACGATAAAATAAAAGGTATACAGTGCAAGCTCAAATACCGCAAGAAACTTTGCTTTTATCGGAAGAATGAAAAACAGCAGTATCGTTGATTCGGCATACATTATCGCAAAAGCCATAAACACTGAAAACTGTGTGAACATAGGTATAAAAGGAGCATTAATACCGGTTATAAGATAATAAATAAGAGTTCCTATTTCACCGACAAAAAAGCTTCCGAAGAAATAGATATTGAACTCAAATTCACCCATCGATCTTTCTACCGATACTGCAAAGCTGTAATATATCAGTATACCCAAAATAACATTAAAAATACCTCCGGTAACAGGCGGATAAAGAAATGCCGTAAATATTCTCCATACCTGTCCGTGCAGTACTTCCTTAGGCATAAACATCATATAACCGTAAAAAGGCGTAAGCATGAGCAGGTAGCCTACTGCAAAAGCTATTGAGGCATAGACTGAAAGATTTCTGATCGCATATCTCTGATATTTGAATTTGAGTTTGTAAAATAAACTGTGCATATATCTCCGTTTCATAAACATTTTTAAAAATTCCATTATCGCTCACTATACCATAAATGTCATTTTAATCACATATATAATTCAATTGTTCACAGATGTTTCATTTTCTTAAGCTACAAACTATTCATTAAATATGCTATAATCAATGCCTATATAATTATAAAATATGTATAAGAGCTGTTGATTTGTTACATCAGCTCTTATAAATGTACCTTAAGAGAGATTAAATGGAGAATAAAGATTACAGATTAGGTGTTGATATCGGTTCTACAACAGTAAAAATTGCCGTTATCGATGAATTGAACAAGGTTCTGTTTGCAGACTATCAGAGACATTTTGCAAACATACAGGAAACTCTCGCCGGTCTGCTTGAAAAAGCAAAGGCAAAATTAGGTGAGATTTCTTTTCGTGCTGCCATAACCGGATCAGGCGGTCTTTCTCTCTCAAAAGCAACTGAGCTTCCTTTTATTCAGGAGGTCGTTGCAGTGTCATCTGTGCTCAGCGTAAGATCACCGGAGTGTGATGTTGCCATAGAGCTTGGTGGCGAGGATGCAAAGATAATTTATTTTTCAAACGGTGTGGATCAGCGAATGAACGGCATCTGTGCCGGCGGAACCGGATCATTTATAGACCAGATGGCTGCACTTTTACAGACTGATGCAGCAGGCCTCAATGACTATGCAGCCAATTATAAGGCAATATATCCGATTGCAGCACGCTGCGGAGTTTTTGCAAAAACAGATATTCAGCCGCTTATAAATGAAGGTGCGACAAGGGAAGATCTTTCCGCTTCTATTTTTCAGGCTGTTGTCAACCAGACTATATCTGGTCTTGCCTGCGGTAAGCCTATAAGAGGACATGTAGCTTTCCTGGGTGGTCCGCTTCATTTCCTTCCTGAGTTAAGAAAAGCATTTATCAGGACACTTAAACTTGATGACGAGCATGTAATAGCTCCTGAGGATTCACATCTATATGCCGCTATGGGTGCTGCAATGGCGATTCCTGCTCCGGGCATGCGTTCGACTTACAAGGCCACTGATAATGTTACGCCGTGTGCTATCAGCGTCCTTATTGAAAAGCTCAAAAAGCGTATTGATCTGCAGACTGAGATCAAGCGCCTTGATCCACTTTTTAAGGATGAGGAAGACTATCAGGATTTCCTTAAAAGACATGCCAGATCTAATGTTAAGACAGCTTCTCTTTCAGAACATAAGGGCAACTGCTATCTTGGTATAGATGCCGGATCAACAACAACAAAGCTGGCGCTTGTCAACGAAGACGGTGAACTTTTATATAAGTTTTATTCAAATAACAACGGTTCGCCTATCGACACAGCGATTCGTGCTTTCAGAGAAATAAATGAACAGCTTCCTGCTGACGCTAATATTGTATATTCCTGCTCCACCGGCTATGGTGAGGCTTTACTTAAGGCTGCCTTTAAGCTCGACGAAGGCGAGGTAGAAACTATTGCACACTACTATGCTGCAGCCTTCTTTGATAAGGATGTAGACTGTATTCTTGACATAGGCGGTCAGGATATGAAGTGCATACGTATTAAGGATGGTGCCGTTGACTCAATTCAGCTTAATGAGGCATGCTCCTCAGGCTGCGGATCATTTATAGAATCCTTTGCAAAATCTTTAGGCTACAGTGTCCAGGATTTCGCCAGGGAAGCACTTTTTGCCAAACAGCCTACGGACCTTGGTACACGCTGTACTGTTTTCATGAATTCCAACGTAAAGCAGGCACAGAAGGAAGGCGCTACAGTTGCAGACATTTCAGCAGGTCTTGCTTATTCGGTTATCAAAAATGCTCTTTATAAGGTAATCAAGATAAGCGATGCAAGAGATTTAGGACGTCACATAGTTACACAGGGCGGAACCTTCTATAATGATGCAGTATTAAGAGCATTTGAGAAAACTGCCGACTGCGAAGCTACACGCCCTGATATAGCCGGAATCATGGGTGCATTCGGTGCTGCACTTATCGCAAAGGAAAGATATAATTTCAAGCTTAAGGAAGCACAGGCTAAAAATAAAGCTGATGAAGACAGCAGTACAGCGAATAACAAAACTACTGTACTCACATCCATGTTTCCGATAGATGAGATACTTGATTTCTCGTACAAGACTACACTCACAAGATGCGGCGGCTGTACTAATAACTGCATGCTGACGATAAACAACTTTGCAGACGGCAGACGCTACATTTCCGGAAACCGCTGTGAAAAGGCCTTCGGCAAGGAAAAAGCCTCCGATGAAATACCTAACATGTTCAAGTACAAGCTTGAGCGCATGTTTGATTATGAGCCTCTTGCTGAAAAGGATGCCATTAGAGGAACTGTCGGTATTCCGAGAGTACTCAATATGTATGAGAACTTCCCTCTTTGGGCAGTATTTTTCAAAAAGTTAGGATACAGAGTTGTTTTAAGTCCTGTCAGCACCAGAAAAATATATGAGATGGGCATGGAGACAATACCTTCAGAGTCAGAGTGTTATCCTGCCAAAATAACTCACGGACATATTGAATGGCTTATAGATCAGGGCGTTAAGTTCATCTTCTATCCTTGTATACCGTATGAGAGAAATGAATCTCCGCACGCCGGAAACCATTATAACTGTCCTATAGTCACCTCCTATCCTGAGAATATTAAGAATAATATTGAGCTTAGAGAACGCGGCGTTGAATTTATGTGTCCGTTCCTTCCTCTCACGAATGAGGAAGTATTTACAGAATCAGTAATAAAAGCTTTTAAACCAAAATTCTCGGATAATAGTGGAATTGACGGCGCAAAATATCCTGTTCTTACGGAAAAGGAAGTTATTGCCGCTGCGCATGCTGCTTATGATGAGCTTATTAATGTTAAGCTTGAGACCGAAAAGAAGGGTGAAGAAATTCTTAAATGGATGGAGGATACCGGTCACAGAGGTATAGTTCTTGCCGGTCGTCCTTATCATGTGGATCCTGAGATAAACCATGGCATTGCCGACATGATCACAAGCTACGGCTTTGCAGTACTTACCGAGGACTCTGTCAGCCATTTAAATGATGTTGACAGACCTACAATAGTAACTGACCAGTGGATGTACCATACCAGACTCTACCGTGCAGCTACTTTTGTAAAAACCCGCGATGATCTTGATCTTGTACAGCTGAATTCCTTCGGCTGCGGTCTTGATGCCGTTACAACAGATCAGGTAAATGATATCCTTACAGGCTCAGGCAAGATCTACACCGTACTTAAAATCGATGAGGTCAATAACTTAGGCGCGGCACGTATTCGTATCCGTTCTCTTATTGCTGCTATAAAAGTACGTAAAATGCTGAATATTAAGAGAACAGCTTCATCATCCTCTTATAATCGTGTTCTTTTCACAAAGGAGATGAAAAAGGACTATACGATACTCTGCCCTCAGATGTCGCCTATTCACTTTGATCTTCTTGAACCGGCATTCAGGCAGTTTGGCTATAATATGGTAGTACTGCAGAACGACAATCGTAATGCCGTTGATATGGGACTGAAATACGTTAATAATGACGCATGCTATCCGTCACTTATAGTAATCGGACAGATCATGGATGCACTTTTAAGCGGTAAATATGATCTCAGCAGAACTGCCGTCATAATGTCACAGACAGGCGGAGGATGCCGAGCTTCAAACTATATTGGCTTCATAAGACGTGCTCTTGAAAAGGCCGGCATTCCTGAAATTCCGGTTATATCTATAAATGCTAATAAGATGGAGACTAACCCGGGCTTTAAGATAACTCTCCCGCTTGCGATTAAGGCTCTTCAGGCGCTTGTCTACGGAGATGTATTTATGCGTGTGCTTTATGCTACACGACCTTATGAAAAGGTTCCGGGAAGTGCAAATAAGCTTTATGAAAGCTGGAAAGCTCGCTGTATTGAATCTCTTAAGAAAACGGGAGCCGGACTAAATGAGTTCAGGAAGAACATAAACGGAATCATAAAGGATTTTGATGAGTTAGAACGTACCGATGAGAAAAAGCCAAAGGTAGGCGTTGTAGGTGAGATCCTGGTTAAGTTCTCTCCTCTTGCAAACAACAACATTGTTGAACTCCTCGAATCAGAGGGCGCTGAATGCGTAATGCCTGATCTTATGGACTTCCTGCTTTACTGCTTCTATAACAATACATTTAAATGGAAGTATCTCGGAGGAAAGCGTTCAATAGTTGATCTTTCAAATATAGCTATAAGCTTCCTTGAAAAATGCAGGTCAACAGCTAAAAAGGCGCTTATACAGTCAAAGCATTTTAAGCATCCGTCAGATATAAGGGTAACTGCGGCAAGAGCAAAAAGATACCTTTCTCTCGGAAATCAGACCGGAGAGGGCTGGTTCCTCACAGGTGAGATGTTAGAGCTTATATATGAAGATGTTCCTAACATTATCTGTGTCCAGCCTTTCGGATGCCTTCCTAACCACATAGTCGGAAAGGGAGTTATAAAGGAACTTAGGAATGCTTATCCAAGTGCCAATATAATTGCAGTTGACTATGATCCGGGTGCATCTGAGGTCAACCAGCTCAATCGTATTAAGCTGATGCTTACGACTGCTCAGAAAAATCTTTATGAAAAGCCTGATAGGAAAGTCATAAAGCCAAAAATAATTCATTAATAAAAAACATCACCTGTCATACAATTATACTCACAAATTTAAGTGTCCTATTGTATGACGGGTGATATTATATTGAAATTATTTTTTGGTGGGTGGGTTAAAGCATACTTTTATGATAAAGCTTTTTCCATTTTCCGGAATACACTCTGAAAAGTATATATATTCCTCTCAGTATAAGATCTATGATCATTGCATACCATGCACCTTTAAGGCCAAGTCCGAGTCCGTTAACAATAATCAGCGCTGCAGGTATCCTTATAAGCCACATTGATATAATTGATACAGGTACAGCGATCTTAACATCTCCCAAGCCTCTGAGTATACCTGTTCCCACTATATACATGCCGAAAAACGGTTGTGCATAGGCAACAAGTCTTAAAGCCATAATGGCATTAAGCTTAACATCAGCATCAGGTGTAAAGAAAGATATAAACGGATCTGCAAAAATGTACATCATGATTGCATTAAAGGTCAAGACAGCAACACTCAGCCAAAGCAGTATCTTGGAATAATCCTCTGCCATCTCTTCATCTTTGGCACCTATAGCCTGTCCTGCAAGCGTCGTTCCTGCAGACTGTAGTCCATAGCCCGGCTGATAACAAATCGATTCAGCATTAACAGCAATATGATGTGCAGCAAGCATAACCGTACCAAGTGATGCAACTATCCTTATAAATATAACCTGACCCAGATTAATAGATACACGCTCAATTGCCATAGGCAACCCAACATATACTACCTCTCTCATATCTCTTTTTACAAGTCTGAAGCTCTCAGAAAAGTTGATTCTGAATTCTCCTTTTGAGAATACAAGATACAACAGTGCTGCAGCACCCGAAACAGCCGAAGATAAGGCTGTAGCAATTGCAGCACCCTTTACTCCGAGACTGGCACCCCATACATGCATTGTGTTTCCAAAAAGAACAATGTCTCTTGTCTGATATATGAGTAAAAAATTACCTATAATATTCAGTGAATTGGCTACCGCAGTAATTTTCATCGGTGTAGAAGTATCTCCGTAGCCTCTTATCGCACCTCCAAGTACGATTCCCATATAATAAAGCGGATAACCGAGTGCTACTGTTCTTAAATATATTGTGGACTCATTACAGACATCCGGTGCGCCGCCCATCCATACAGGTATGAATGGGGCTAAAAACCACATGACTGCAAAAGCAATTATTCCAAAGCCTAATCCAAGAACGAGGGTCTCTCTTGCGCCCTGCCTCGCACCATCCATGTTGCTTGCACCGACATAATGAGCGACAAGCACTGAACAGCCTGCATTTATCGCCATAGCAATAGCATTAATGATCCATATTGGTGCGGCAACAAGAGCCACCGCAGTTGTTGCGGCAGCTCCCAATGCACCGACCATCGCGGTGTCCACTATACTCATCAAGGTGATGAGAAGATTTTCAATTATCGCAGGTATAGACAAGGTTACAGCAAGTCTTATACGCTGAGATCTGGTTTTTGCGGTTTTTATATCCATTTTATTTATAAAATACAGTTAAGACTATCGATTACAAACTGCTCCATCTTATCAATATCAACAACAGCAGTGTGTCTTATTTCCTTTGTTTTGAGCATAGCAAGAGGTGAAGGTGCCTTTTCTCCTGTCTTTTCACTCAGTGCATCCATATATGCGAAACCATCTGCATTCTTATCCGAAAGCTCACCAAAGATCGCTTCGTATACATCCTTTGCAAACTTAAATGGGCTGGCTGTTGAAAGAATGACTGTAGGACGTCCGGAAGCAATATCCGTTGCTACCTTATAGCCTACTGCAGTATGAGGATCTATAAGTCTGTGATCATCATTCCATGCATCACGAATAGCCTGCTTAGACTCCTCATTTGTTGCATAGCCGCAGTCAAATATATCCTGAAGTGTATCAAGAATATCCTTTGTCACTTCAAATCTGCCCTTTTCTGAAAGATCCTTCATAAGTCCGGCAACATACTCTGCATCACAGCCTGAAGCATAGTAAAGCATGCGCTCAAGGTTAGATGAAACAAGGATATCCATGCTTGGAGAAATTGTCTTTACAAAGTCTCTGTTCTTATCGTATATTCCGGTCTTAAAGAAATCCGTAAGGACATTATTTTCATTTGATGCAACTATAAGCTTTCCTACAGGAAGACCCAGTGCCTTTGCATAATAGCCTGCAAGAATATCTCCGAAGTTTCCTGTCGGAACAACAAAGTCGACCTTATCTCCATAGCTTACAGCCTTGTCCTGCACAAGCTTTTTATAGCTTTCTATGTAATATATAACCTGCGGAACAAGTCTTCCTACATTGATTGAGTTAGCACTTGAAAGAGAAATTTTTCTCTCCTTAAGTATTTTCTCCGCATCAGCGGCAAATATTTTTTTAACGCCTGTCTGACAGTCATCGAAATTACCTCTGACAGCGGCAACATTAACATTTCCGCCTTCCTGTGTAGCCATCTGCAGATACTGCATATCACTGACCTTGCCGTATGGATAGAAAACGGTAATTCCTATATTCTCAGCATCCTGAAAACCTGAAAGTGCTGCCTTGCCGGTATCTCCGCTTGTTGCAGTAAGTATCATGACCTTCTCATCCTTAAGAGCCTTACTCATAAGCTGAGGAAGCATGCAAAGAGCCATGTCCTTAAAGGCTGATGTAGGTCCGTGATAAAGCTCAGTCATCCAATATTTGCCAAGCTTGGTTACAGGTGTAAGCTCCTCAGTCTCAAACTTTCCTGCATATGCCTTGGCGATACAGCTTTTAATCTCTTCATCTGTGTAATCGTCAAGAAGGACCTTGAACACCTCAAATACGATTTCTTCATAGCTCTTATCCATGAGCTTGCTCATATCTAAAGAAACGCTCATGATGTCATCGCTTACATAGAGTCCTCCGTCTGTGCAAAGTCCCTTTAATATTGCTTCCTTTGAACCGCATGATACGGCCTTACTTCTGGTACTGTGATAAAGCATTTGTTGTTACCTCTTTATTTCTTTGTTTCCATATATACAGAAATCTTGCTTTATTCTTGTTATTATAATGAGCCACTCTGTGATAAAGCGGCTCATCAGTTGTTTATTTATTTACAGATCTCAGGACACTCGAATGCTATAAAATGATTCTTTTCTTCTGCGATCTTTACAAGCTCTTCAAGAGTGCCTTCGTATTTAGTTCCTCCGATATATGCGCTTCCCTTAAGCATTTCAGGAACATATCTGAGCTTTCTGAAGAACTGAAATTCTACATCAACATTGACAGAATTAAATATTGAATATATATCTCTTAACAATGCATCAGCTGTTGGTGAACCGCCTGCACCCTGTCCGTAGAGCTTTATCTCGCCGCACATATCGCCTACAAGCGTTATCATGTTATTATTGAGCGGTACATGAGCCTCAAGCTGATCCATGCCTATAACGCAAGGAACTACTCCGAGTGCATAATCATTGTCATTTCTTACGGAAATACCCATAAGCTTAATGGTCTTACCCTCAGCTGCATATTCATCAAGTATTTCCTTTGTGAGCTTCTCTATTCCTGAAACAGGGAAATCTGATGTTACAAAGCCATGATATGCAGTGCTTGCAAGGATCATTATTTTATTCTTAACGTCAAAGCCTCCGATGTCTGCTGTAGGATCAGCCTCAGCATATCCAAGCTCCTGAGCTTCCTTTAAAGTTGCAGCAAAATCAGAGCCTTCATTGATCATCTTATCCAATATGAAATTAGATGTACCGTTCAGGATACCATATACTGATGAAAGATAGTTCGTATGTGTAGTTGAAATTATCTCTGAAACTATCGGTATTGTTCCGCCGCTTGAAGCCTCATACTTAAGCTGTACTTCCTTTTGGGCTGCTATGGTGCAAAGCTCCTCCATAGCATATGCCAATGCTGCCTTATTTGCTGTAACAACGTGCTTGCCGGCTAAAAGCGCACGCTTCATATAATCATATGAATCTATTTTCCCTGAAAGAGCATCTACAACTATACCAACAGACGGATCATTAAGTATCTCGTCAAAATCCTCTGTCATGAATGGCTCTGTTGCCTTACCCGGTCTTCTGAGCACATATGCGATCTGAATATCTCTGCTGTCTCCTTCGATATACTTACAGATGCTTCGTCCTACTGTGCCGTAGCCCAATACTGCAATTTTCATAATAATCCTCCGCTTTATATTGCCGGTCAATCGCCGTTTATCACTTCAATTTCATCAGATGCAGCCGAAGCCAAGGCTTCTGCATCAGCCTTTGCCTGCTCGCTGACAGTTCCGTGTCTAACCTTGTCCACTGCCTCAGGTATAAGATCTAAAAGTCTGGTAAAAACATCCTGATTCTTAACATTTACAAGTCTTGTTTTTCCGTCCTGTATTATAAGCAGTGCAACAGGTGACATTTTGGCACTCATGGCACCTGCACCGTTATTTTTGGAATTGCTGTTATTTATAAGTGCGCCCGAAGCAAGGCCTGCGGATATTTCTATAAGAGGTATAATAGTTGCTCCACCAACCTCCATAGGCTCTCCTACAACGGTTTTTGACTGGACAAGGCCTTCCATTCCTTTGAAAAGCGCCTGGATCGTAACTCCGAGTCCGTCCTTTGTCTGACCGTATTCAACTTTAACGTGATCCTTGATATTAGCCATTAATTATCTCCGTTTTATATGAAATATCAGCGTGTATTTATTAATTATCGGCTATGCCGAGTATTTTACGTGATTTATTATATAGTGCCTTCAGATCCTTATTAAAATATATCCTAAGCAATGGAAATGCTATAAAGAATATCCCGAATCTGCCCTTTATGCTAAGTTTTCCTTCAAGTCTGCTATGTGTAAAATCAGGATTTATATTGAGCCAGTCACAATAAAGCGGATAAAGCACTGCTGCAGCTTCCATAACCAATCCGGTATTATATGGATCTCCGCTGCCAAACTCAAGATAACCGCTTCCTTTTTTGGGCTTGATCTCTTTCATAACAGCAAAGACTTCTTTTTTAAGAAAACCAAGAGCTTTTTTATACTTATCCTTATTAATAAGCTCATAGAGTTTTTTCAGTCTGTCGGTCTTGTCCTTAACTGCTCTGTATAGTGCCCTAAAGAAATCATAAATATCTGAACATGTCTTTTTAATGCTTAAGATAGATCTATCTATAAACGCTTTAAGCTTATTTCGTATACCTACCGTTCTTTTTTTTCTTTTTGAAGCAGGTTTAATATCAGATAAAGGTTCAACAGCTTGTTTTGATGTATCTAGTATAATGTTCTTGGAATCAGATTTTGGCTCGATTATATTTTTATTTTTATCTGTATCCGTCCCAGGTATTAGCATATCCTTATCAAGGACTGAAGGTGATTTATCATCAACGTTCTTTTCATCAAACGGATCATATACCTTTTTTCCAAGGATCCTGACACCGGCCGAAACTCCGTCTTCCTTACTGTATAGGACATAGCCTTTCACCAAAGAAAACATCCAGCTTACAGAAGCACTTCCGTCCGGTATTTCATCTATAAAGCTGCCGTCAATTTTGTAGCGAAGCGGCACAAAAAGGACGAGACCGATAATTAAGATAATAAGTCCCGCAAGTATAAGTAATATTAAGCCCAATACCTTAAGGATAGTAATCAAAAACAAATTATTAGCGCTCCGTTTGTTCTGAAAGTAAATGCCACGCTTCTTCGATCACGGTATTTACTGTCTGCTCTCTGATTTCCGGACGGGTCCCTTTAAACATATGCTCATAGACCTGAACATTTCCTTTAATGTATACAGCTGTATATACAAGCCCCACCGGCTTACCTTCCGATGGATCCGGTCCGGCATTTCCTGTAGTTGCAAGAGCCATATCTGTACCTGCCTTTTTTGCAGCACCAATGGCCATTTCTCTTGCTGTAACAGATGAAATAGCACCTTCTTTATCAAGAATGTCCTTGCTGATTCCGAGAGTTCTATGCTTGGCCCCTATATCATAGGTGACAAAGCCTTCCATAAATGCATATGAGGCACCCGGCACACTTACAAGCGTTCCTGAAACAAGACCGCCGGTAAGTGATTCCGCACATGCTATAGTCATGCCATTATCTCTGAGCATTCCTATAAGCTCGGCTTCCTTTCCCATCACATGCCTCCTTCTGTTATAACCTTGATATTCTTTTTCATATAATCAACAAGTGAAATAACTGTAAGCAACAGAGCAGCTGCAGTAAGTATTCCTACAACAGTCTTACCCAAAATAACCGGCATAGTAGGAAGAATCAGTATAATGCATAAAAGCATCTGTGATACTGTTTTAAATTTTCCCCACCAGCTTGCCGCAATAACAATTCCATTATCGGCAGCAACCAGTCTGAAGCCGCTTATTATGAATTCTCTTGCTATTATAATAATAACCACTATGCTTGAAAGCGATCCCTCTGCTGTCAGAAGTATAAGTGCAGAACAGACAAGCAGCTTATCTGCAAGCGGATCCATAAACTTTCCGAAATCAGTAACAAGGCCTCTGCTTCTTGCAATATATCCATCCAGGAAATCGGTAAAGGATGCAGCGCAAAATATTACACATGCGATGATCCTGTATGAAATAAATCTGCCGTCGGCTGATGCTCTCAGCTCATATGCCAAATGTCCGTCAAGACTAAGTATCATAAATAACACAAAGAAGGGTATCATAAATACCCTTAGCAATGTCAGTTTATTCGGAAGATTCATTTTCATATCAATTCACCGATAAGGTCGTAACCGTCTGCTCCGGTCACTCTTGCACTAACCATGTCTCCCGTCATGAATTCACGGCTTCCTGTATCAATATATATCAGACCGTCAACATCAGGTGCATCCATGTACGTACGCCCAATATAAATATTGCCTGCGGCTATATTATCGTTACCTGTCTCAGAAGTTTCTTTACTGTCACCAAGCGCATCAGTAAGTCTGCCTTCTATCATAACGAGATATTCTCTGCCGATCTTTTCCTCGGCCTTTCTTACAGCAATTTCCTGCTGAACAGCCATTATCTCATTGCGTCTTGCTGCTTTTGTCTTAGCTGAAACCTGATGGCTGAATTCTGCCGCTTTCGTTCCCTCTTCTCTTGAGTATTCGAAATCTCCAAGTCTGTCGAATTCGGTATCGCGAACAAAATTCAGAAGTATATCATGATCCTTATCGCTCTCCCCCGGGAATCCGGATATCAGAGTCGTTCTCAAAACTATGTCTGGAATCTCTTCACGCAGCTTCGCTATACAGCTGATTATTTCATCGTGAGTAGTTCTTCTTGCCATTTTCTTCAAAATATGGTCAGAAGCATGCTGAATAGGAATATCAAGATAATGACAGACCTTAGGGAGCATCTTTATAGCCTGAACAAGCTCGTCAGTTATTTCCTCAGGATAACAATAAAGAATACGGATCCATCTGATTCCTTCTATGTCATTGAGCTTTTTAAGAAGCTCCGGAAGCATTTTCTTACCATACAGATCAAAACCGTATAAGGTTGTTTCCTGTGCAACAAGAATAAGCTCCTTCACTCCATCCTCCGCAAGACTCTCAGCTTCTTTAAGAAGATCCTCCATAGGGACCGAACGATATTTTCCCTTAAGTGACGGAATAATACAGTAGGTACAGTTCTTTCCGCAGCCCTCTGCTATCTTGAGATAAGCATAATGTCCGCCTGCAGTAATGAAACGCTCATTTACCGGCTTTTCGACAAATACATTGTCTGAAATAGGTCTGAATTCTCTGACCTTGGCATATTCATCCTCTGCCAGACTCTTATCGACTGCATCTACAATATCCTGCCATGAGTTGGTGCCGACAATAACATCAACCTCCGGCAGTGTTTCCTGTATCTCTTCTTTATAACGTTCTGCCATACAGCCCATTACAACAAGTAACGGAGCAGTCTCTCCCAGGTCTTCCTTTAAATCAGACATCTCTATAAGGGTCTGAACACTTTCTTCCTTGGCATCTCTTATGAAGCAGCAGGTATTAACAATAATTACATCTGCTTCCTGCGGAAGCTCGCAATACTCATATCCTGCCTTATACATAAGCCCGAGTGTTTTCTCAGAATCCACAAGGTTCTTATCACATCCGAGAGAAATAAGATGAACTTTTTTCTTTCCTATGCGCGGCATTATTCGTTCTCGTGCTTCTTTGTATAAACTTTTACATCGCCGTCATAAATTTCATCAACAGCTAATGTAAGAGGCTTTTCGTCATTGCTCTTTACAAGCACCTTTGCACCGTCAACTATCTGTCTTGCTCGCTTAGACGCTGCAATTACAACAGAATATCTGCTTGTAAGAGTCTCCTCTCCATTCTCTTCGTTGACCTTCTTCATTATCTGTCCGTATGTAGGCTGAAACATTGCCATAGCTGTAAACCTCTTTCTATAAAACCACTGAGCATCATTAAAAAAAACTATCTGCTCTTAAATCATATCTGTTTATATTAATTATTAAGACTTGTGTAATATGTTCTGAGATCCTTTCTGATCTTCTCTACAAAATCGATCTGTGAACGGACTCTCATGTGCTGATCCTGTATAAGATAATTAAGATGCTTCGTTGTCTTATCTAAATTATCATTGATAAGGATATAATCGTATGCCTCAATGCCCTCAGCCTCCTGAGCAGCCTTTGCCATACGTTTTCTTATGACCTCTTCTGTCTCCGTTCCGCGCTTTCTGAGTCGCTCACCAAGCTCCTCAACAGTCGGCGGTGTTATGAAGACAAGGACTGACTCAGGGAATTTTGCCTTTATCTTGAGCGCACCCTGCATTTCTATCTCGAGGATGACATCCTTGCCCTTTTCCATTTCCTGTTCTACATATGAACGCGGAGTTCCGTAAAAATTATCTACATAAGAAGCATACTCAAGTAATTCGTCATTCTGCAGCATCTCGAAGAACTTCTGCTTTGTTACAAAGAAATAATCCTTGCCTTCTACCTCACCCGGTCTCGGCTGTCTGGTAGTTGCCGATACGGAAAGTGAGTAATAATCATAGTTTTCCATAAGCTGCTTCATAAGTGTTCCCTTACCTGAGCCTGAAAAACCTGATATTACGACAAGCATGCCCTTGTTTCTTATAAACGGATGATGTACTTTCTCTATGTTCTTATCACTCAATATTCTGTACCTGCTCTCTAACCTTTTCGATTTCGGTCTTTAATGCTATGGCAGTATCTGCCTTCTTGAGATTATTGGCCTTTGAAAGCGTAGTATTGGCCTCTCTGTTCATTTCCTGAGCTATAAAATCAAGCTCTCTTCCGCAGCTTCCTCCGGCTTCAAGCTTACCTCTTACCGCCGCAATATGGCTCTTAAGTCTGACCATTTCCTCATCGGTGCAGATCTTATCCGAATAAATAGTCACCTCAGTGATGATCCTGCTCTCATCAACATTAATGCTCGAATCTGCAAGAGTTTCCTTGATTTTGTCATAAAGACGTGATCTGTAATCCTCCACGATTGAAGGAGACATATTTATGAGCTCATCCACCCATGAATCGATCATTGAAAGCTTGCCTAAGAGATCATTCTTAAGATGCTCTCCTTCTCTTGTTCTCTCTGAAACAAAGCTCTCGGCTGCAGCTCTGAGTGCCGGCTCAACAATATCCCAAAGCTTATCATCGGCATCGGAGCTTTCCTCCATTACAAGTACCTCGGGAAAACGTGAAAGTGCCGGGGCGCTTAGGTCGTTTCTTAAACCAAAGCTTTCCTCCATGTTCTTAATGTATTTCACGTATTCCTCAGCAAGCTCTCTGTTATATATAAGCTTTTTACTGGCACCGGTGTAGTCCTCGTAGGTGATATAGACGTCTGTCTTTCCTCTCTCCATGTACTCCTTGAGGACCTTTCTGATCCTGGCTTCGAAGCAGTTGAATCTTCGAGGCATTTTAATGGAAAGATCAAGATATCTGTGATTGACTGATTTGATCTCGACAAGTATACGATATTCGTCATTTATGATCTCGGCTCTGCCGAAGCCTGTCATACTCTGTATGGAATGCATAATACTCCTTTTAATGTCAAAAATCCTGAAATATTTTAAGTTCAATTATAGCTTATCTCAGCTTTCGGTTCAATCATAATAGAATAATTAGTATGGTAAATGACAAAGCCCGGAGCCGCACCAGGAACTCTTTTCAGCTCCTTTTTACGGACATAATCTACCTCGATCTTGGCATTGGCATCAGCTCCGTTATAGGCTCTTGAATAGTATGCTGCCAGAGCTGCCGCCTCAAGACAGGTGTTGTCAGGAAGCTCTATGTTTCCTGTTTTTGCAATCACATGTGATCCCGGAAAGTTTTTAGCATGGAACCACCAGTCATTAGCATCCGCAACCTTGAAGTCCAGTTCTTCATTCTGATAATTATTTCTTCCGACATAAATATCTATGCCGTCACTTGAAACAAAATGCAGAGGCTTTGATTTCTTCTCTTCTTTACGCTCTCTTTTGCCTGTAGGATGCTTGCTTATATATCCGCTTTCAGCCATTTCTCTTCGAATTTCATTAAGATCGGCTTCTGATTCGCAGAGTGAGAGTGAAGAAGCTATAGAACCGAGATGATAAAGTGACGCTCTGCACTCTTCAAGCTGAGCTCCGACTGCTTCTCTCGTGCGTTTTAGCTTGTTATATTTATCAAAATATTTCTTTGAATTTTCTAAAGCTGTAAGATCCTTATCCAGCGGTATCTTTATCAGTTTTCCCTCATCGTAATAATTTGAGCAGACAAGCTCATTCTCACCGCCCTTAAGCTCATATCCGTAGGTATTAATAAGTTCTCCGTAAACTCTGAACTTATCCCTTTTATCAGTATCGGCATACTGTCTCTCCAACAGATCAAGCTTTTTTGCAGCTCTTTCTGTCAGATTTTTAAGAACGCCTCTTATGTCCTCAGATTTGGATCTGATGCGGTTTGCTTTATCCTTAGCCGAATAAAATAATCTTATGACCTCAGACATGGAATCATAAAAAACTGTCTTCATATCCCCGCCTTCGAGACTTTTCAGTCTGATTGCAGAAAATTCAGTTATCCTATCCCCATCATAGACAATATTCGGTGTAAATTCACCATTTATGACATCTGTCATAAGTAAAGAAAATTCTTTAAAAAGCCTGCTAAGTTCTTCATCCGTTGCTTCGCCGTAAGGCTTATCCGGATCGATTCCTGCTCTGTATAAAAGCTCGCCGGAAACAACAGGACTTATGCCAGTCAGGGACATATACAGCTTCTTGTATATTGATATGCCGGCTTCCTTATCTGAAAATATCTCTTTGAAAAGTGCTTCATCTTTACAGACTGTCTTTGGGTTATGTTTACCCATAGCATCCGGGATAAAATACATTCTGCCCGGAAGCACTTCTCTTACAGAGCTTGTCATGTGTGACACATGCTTAATGCTGTCGATAATAGTCATATCATCCTTTAAAAGTATGATATTTGAATATTTGCCCATGAGCTCAGCAACAAGATACTTTGTGCTCATGTCACCCATTTCATCAAGATGTTCAATAGCAAATACTATTATTCTTTCAAGACCTTCTGTACCATCTGAAATATCAGACGAAGGCTGGAATATCCTTGTGATCCTGCCGCCGCCTATGTGCTTTCTTAAGCTCATACAGAAATTAGGAGCAGTCACCGGAGAAAGGGTATTATCTTCCCTTAGGTAGACCATAGGTGTTGAGGCATTTGCAGAAATAGCCAGTCTCACCTGAGCTCTGTTACATTTAAGCGTTAAAAGTAGCTCATCCTTTTCAGGCTGAGCTACTTTTGTGATACTGCCCGAAAGCAGCTTGTCATTTAATTCTTTAACCGTAGCCGCAGCTACGATACCGTCATAGGCCATTATTCCTCTTCCCAGTTGGTATAATATGTCTGTACGTCATCATCCTCATCAAGAAGATCAAGTGTTCTGCGCAGATTCTTCACCATCTGCTCATCAGTTACAGAGACTGTATTCATAGGTATCATAACAACCTCTGCCTGAGTCATAGGAACATTTGCAGCATCAAGAGCCTCTCTGACTGCATCAAGATCCTCAGGAGCAGCTATGATCTCAAAGCTGTCTTCCTCTTCCTTGATATCCTCAGCGCCTGCTTCAAGAGCAATCTCCATAAGATCATCTCCGCTTCCTTCGTACTCCTCACGATCAATGATTATCTGAGCCTTATTCTCAAACATGAAGGCTACAGAGTTAGGAGTACCGAGAGATCCCTGTCCCTTGGTAAATGCTGACTTAACATTAGCAGCAGTACGATTCTTGTTGTCTGTAAGTGTGTCAACAATGATAGCAACACCGCCTACACCGTATCCTTCATAACGAAGCTGCTGATACTCTGCCCCGCCGTCAGCGCCGGCAGCCTTCTTGATACCTCTTTCAATAGTATCGTTCGGCATGTTATTGGCCTTAGCCTTCTGTATAACGTACTTAAGCTTGAAGTTATTATTAGGGTCAGGTCCACCTTCTCTGACAGCTATGGCAATTTCACGGCCAATGATAGTATAGATTTTTCCTTTTGCTGCATCATTCTTTTCTTTTTTAGCACGAATGTTGGCAAATTTTGAATGTCCTGACATATATATAACCTCCTCTTAGTAAAAAACCAATTAATTTTATCACAATTAGACTTCTATAGCAATGTTTCTAAGCCACTTTTTCTTTGATACACGCCATAATCCGAGCACAAGCTTATAAAATTCTTCAAGGCTGACCAGAAGGAACAGCACATGTATAGGTGTGTGCCACACGAGTGCGCCTAAAAATGCCAAAGGTGCTCCGATAAACCAGACTCCGGATGTGTCTATAAAGAGACACATTGTGGTATCTCCTCCGGCTCTTAATATACCTACTACGATAATAAAATTCAGCATTTTAGGAATAAAGACAAGGATAAACATGTTGATTATCATTGCCGTATTGCCTGCGACATCCGGTGCGGCATTAAATATTGAAATAATGCCGTTCTTGGTGAAAAACAGAAGCGCCATAGCTGCAAAAGAAAGGATCACCGAAGAAATACAGAACTTGTATGCATAATCCTCTGCCTCATCAAGCTTGCCGGCTCCTAAGGTATTGCCCAATATTACAGATGTAGCTGCAGAAAGACCTATCCAGAGAACCTGGATCATATCTATAACAGTCTGAGCCACAGTCATTGATGCAACTGCATTATCTCCCATTCTGCCGTATGCGACCGAATACAATGTAGTACCGAGTCCCCACATAAACTCATTACAAATAACAGGGAATGCAGTCATCATAGTTTTACGGATAAAGCTTTCACTCCATCCTGTAAAATCAGATATTTTTCCTCTGAACAAGGATCCTTTTCTGAAGGTAAGGCAAATCAAAGCCGAAAACTCAACAACTCGTGCAATAAGTGTAGCAATTGCAGCACCCTTTACTCCGAGTGCCGGGGCCCCGAAGTGTCCCAATATAAGAGTATAGTTAAGTACCACATTGACAGAGACTGCAACAAATGAGGTGTATACCGGAGCTTTAACTCTGCCTGTTGCTCTCATCATCTGGATCATTACGCTGTTAACGCCAAAGAAAATATATGTAAAGCATGCTATACTCAGATATCCGCTTCCTATTACAACAGCTTCGGCACTGTTAGTGAATATCCTCATTATGCTTTGAGGTGCAAGCAGTGCAGGAATAAAGAATAACACTGAGGCACAGACCGAAAGAATAAAGCAAAGTCCGGTTATCTTTCTGACTCCTGAATGATCATCATTTCCGTAAAACTGAGCCGCAAGTACACTTGCACCTGAACAAATACCGAATATAAGCAGACTGAATACAAAGAAAAATTTATTTGCAAGTCCTACGGCGGCGATAGATGATGCACCCAGACCGCCGATCATAACTGTATCTACAAGATTGGTAAATGTCATCAGCAGATTCTGAAGTGCAACAGGAATGGCTATGCCAACAGCTTTTTTTATAAACTTTTTATCACCTAAGGTCTCCGGAATCTTTTTTGCAATCGTTTTAATTATCATACATACTTTCTAGGTACGCGTGACGAAATTCCGCATACCACCTCATAACTTATAGTTTGACATATATCTGCTATGTCTTCTGCCGAAACAGTATTAACACCGTCGCTTCCAAGAAGAACAACAGGTGCACCTACTGATACATTATCAACTCCGGTAAGGTCAACCATAAACTGATCCATACAAATGTTTCCGAGTATTCTGCAGCGCTTACCGCCTATAAGAACACTTCCCTTATTTGAAAGCAGTCTTGGATAACCATCTGCATATCCGCAGCATACAGTTCCGATCTTCATCTTCTTGTCTGCTGTGAAGGTATATCCATAGCTTACGGAAGTTCCCGATTCAAGCTCTTTTATGCGGGTTACATATGAATACCAAAGCATTGCCGGTGCCAGATTTACATTTGTATGACTTACCTCCTCCGAAGGATACATTCCGTAGAGGCCTACACCGCATCTCACCATATCCATATCGTCATCAAGACCTATACCGTCAATTATTGATGCAGTATTTGCGCAATGCCAAACAGGAATGCTTATTCCCATTTCAACGCAAAGCTTTTTGAAGTTTCTGAATTTATTATATGCTTCAAGTGCATAGGTCTTATCTGAAGCATCGGCTGTAGCAAAATGCGTAAATATGCCGTCAATGACAATATTTCCAAGCTCAGCTATCTTTTTGATGATTTCTGCACCGTTTTCATCGGGAGTAAGACCGATTCTCGACATTCCTGTATCGACTGCAATATGTATATGTGCCTTATAATCAGGTGATGTATATTGCATCTCCTTGAGCTTATCTAAATTGTCGGTGACAAATTCATTAACGCTCTCATTGAGTGCTCTGGCTCTGTCAAGATCGAAAACAGTCTCAGTAAGACCGTATAGGATCACCTGATCATCTTCTCCGGTAAATGTCGGTCCGAGAACAAGAATTGGTTTTGTAATACCTCCGGCAACTCTCAGATGAACACCTTCATCAATAGTTGCAACGGCAAACATATCACTCATATCATTAATTGCATTTGCAGCTTCGCATGAACCATGGCCATAAGCATTAGCCTTCATAACGCTGAGTATTTTTTTGTTTCCTGCAGCTCTTTTGAGTTCTGAAAGATTATGCCTTATGGCATTAAGATCAACAATAGCTCCACATCTGCAGTAATCACTGTGCTTCATTAATATTACCTCCCTCGGCTACAGCAAAGGCAGACACCATAGTATCTGTATTTGAAATAGAAACATGAACAGCCGATATTCCGTGAGCTCGGCAAAAATCAAGTGCTTTCTTATGAAAAACGACATATGGCTTGCCTGAAGCTTCCCTTAAAACTTCTATATCACTAAATCCGATTCCCGAAAAACCAGTTCCGAAAGCCTTTGCAACAGCTTCCTTTACAGCAAAATCGCCGGCAAGCCTTTTTTTATTCGAAAAGGCTTCCCGACGCTCATTTTCAGTGAAAACACGTTTATAAAACGACTCCCTATCGCAGGCCTTAAGGACACGATCTATCTCCACAAGGTCCGTACCAACGCCGTATATCATATCAATCTATAGTCTTATCGTTATTTGCAATCTTATAATTAAGTATCATAAGGCTCTCAGAAAGATGTACGCTTTCGACAGCGATGCCGTTAGGCATTTCATAGTCTATGTGCGCAAAATTCCAAACGCCCTTTATATGTGTTTTCTCAAGTCTCTTCATTACATCAAGAGCATTATCTGTAGGAATAGCTACAATAACGATCTCGACAGCATTATCATCAAGAAAAATCTCAAGCTCATCCATGGAGCGAACTTCGATATCATGAATATGTGAGCCTATCTTGTTTGGATCAACATCAAATACAGCTAATATATTAAAGCCGTATCTCGGAAATGTCTTATATCCGCAAATGGCGCTTCCAAGGTTACCCGCACCGATCATAACCATGTTATGCGGTTTATTGAGATGAAGTATCTTTCCTATCTCATTGTAAAGATATTCAACATTATAACCGTAGCCCTGCTGGCCGAAGCCTCCGAAATTATTAAGATCCTGCCTGATCTGTGAAGCCGTAGCATTCATCATCTTGGATAACTCACTTGATGAGATTCTCTCAACGCCTTCAGACTTAAGTTCTCCCAGGAACCTATAGTAGCGCGGCAGTCTCTTTATAATAGCCGGAGAAATATATTTGTTGCCTTTATACATCCTGTTTTCCCCTTAACATTCTATATAAAATAATCTTCTTAATCAATTTATTATAATTTAACAATTTTTTTTAGTCAATGTGCTATTGGAATAAGTGAGAAAATACTTTATGAATTTTAATATAAAGCGAATAGCGCAAGCTTCGCTTGCTCCGCATGCGAGTACGCTTATTCGCATTTCGCTTCGCTTCATGCTCATATTCGTACTCACATGCTTGAATAGCCAATAAAATAAGGCGGCAGAGAGTGAACTCTCTGCCGTCTGTATTTTATTGGCTATTCCTATTCGCTAAACGCTTACATCATTCCGCCCATGCCTGCGCCGCCTGCCGGCATTGCTGGTTCAGGAGCAGGGATCTCAGCTACAGCTGCTTCTGTTGTAAGAAGTGTTGAAGCTACTGATACTGCGTTCTGAAGTGCAGATCTTGTTACCTTTGCAGGATCGATGATTCCGTTCTTTACCATGTCAACATATGTCTCGTTGTATGCATCAAAGCCTACGCCGTTGTCAGCTTCCTTAACCTTGTTTACGATTACTGCGCCGTCAAGGCCTGCATTCTCAGCTATTCTGTAAAGAGGTGCCTCAAGTGCCTTAAGTACGATCTGTGCGCCTGTTCTCTCATCGCCCTCAAGATCCTTAACGATCTCTGCAACCTTCTTTGTTGCTGCGATGTATGCAGTTCCGCCTCCGGCTACGATACCTTCCTCAACTGCAGCTCTTGTTGCATTAAGAGCATCTTCCATACGAAGCTTAGCTTCCTTCATCTCAGTCTCTGTTGCAGCGCCGACTCTGATAACAGCTACTCCGCCTGCAAGCTTAGCAAGTCTTTCCTGAAGCTTCTCTTTATCGAACTCAGATGTAGTAACCTCAAGCTGAGCCTTGATCTGAGCTACTCTGTCAGCAATAGCACCCTTATCGCCCATACCGTCAACGATAACTGTGTTCTCTTTGTTTGTCTTTACAGACTTTGCACGACCGAGCATATCGATAGTTGTATCCTTAAGCTCAAGTCCTAATTCCTCTGAAATAACTGTGCCGCCTGTAAGGATAGCGATATCCTTAAGCATTTCCTTACGTCTGTCGCCATAGCCAGGAGCCTTGACAGCTACTACCTGGAAGGTTCCGCGAAGCTTGTTAACGATAAGTGTTGTAAGTGCCTCACCCTCAACGTCCTCAGCGATGATAAGGAGCTTTGCGCCCATCTTTACGATATTCTCAAGTACAGGAAGGAGGTCCTGGATATTTGAGATTTTCTTATCTGTGATAAGGATATAAGGATCATCAAGAGTTGCCTCCATCTTCTCCATATCTGTGCACATATATGCTGAGAGGTATCCTCTGTCAAACTGCATTCCTTCAACAAGATCAAGCTCTGTAAGCATTGTCTTTGACTCTTCGATAGTGATAACGCCGTCCTTGGATACCTTCTCCATAGCGTCTGCTACCATCTCACCTACAGAATCATCAGATGCTGAAATAGCTGCTACTCTTGAGATCTGTGATCTGCCGTTTACAACCTGAGAATCAGCCTTGATTGAATCAACAGCGGCATCAACAGCCTTCTTCATACCCTTACGCATAACGATAGGATTTGCACCTGCTGCAAGGTTCTTCATTCCTTCGTTGATCATTGCCTGTGCAAGAACAGTAGCTGTTGTAGTTCCGTCACCGGCTGCATCATTTGTCTTTGTAGCAACCTCTCTTACAAGCTGAGCGCCCATATTTTCAAAAGCGTCCTCAAGCTCAATATCCTTAGCTATAGTAACACCGTCATTTGTAATAAGCGGTGTGCCGAACTTCTTATCAAGAACTACATTTCTGCCCTTAGGTCCGAGTGTAACTCTTACTGTATCTGCAAGCTTGTTAACGCCTGCCTCCATAGCCTTACGTGCGTCTACGCCGTACTTTATATCCTTTGCCATTGTGATTGCTCTCCTTTTATCAATTTATGTCAATATCATCGGCTGTGTCTCTGACAAACAGCCCTGAACCTTATTTACGTAAATGTAAATGTCAAACAGCTATTACTGCTCAATAACAGCTAAAACATCACCCTGTCTGATGATAACAAACTTCTCGCCGTCAAGCTCTACATCAGTTCCTGCATATCTTGAATAAACGATATGCTGACCAACCTTAACTTCCATCTTTATTTCCTTGCCGTCAACAACTCCGCCAGGTCCAACTGCGATAACCTCTGCCTGTGCAGGCTTTTCCTTATCCTGTCCCGGAAGAACGATACCTGACTTAGTAGTCTCCTCAGCATGGAGCTTCTTGATAACGATTCTGTCTGTTAATGGTACTAACTTCATTTGCTGCCTCCTTGATATTCTGACATCATCTCAGTCTGTAAAAACTGTCAAGCCAGACCGAAACGATCTGTTTGATCATATAAATTCTCTGCCGTACTTTTCCTTTTCCGACAACGCTTGTATTATACAACCATGTGTTAGCAGCGTCAAGTGGCGAGTGCTAACCAATTGTGAATTTTTAGAGAATATTTATGTATTTTTTAGAGAATCTATATCAATAATCCGCACCTTCATCCTCTATCAGATCCCTGCTGACAGCTGCTTTACATGCGAGCTGATCACAGCGTTCATTTTCAGGATGTCCGTCATGCCCCTTAACCCATATGAAATTGACCTTATGAACCTCCATTGCTTTTAAAAGTCTCTTCCACAGGTCAATATTTTTAACCGGTCCGCTCTTTCCGCGCTTCCAATCATTCTTGACCCAGTTCTTGATCCATCCCTGATTGAAGGCGTCCACCAGATATTTAGAATCGCTGTACAGATCAATAAGACATGGTCTGTTCAAAGCTTCAAGACCGGCTATAGCCGCCATAAGCTCCATGCGGTTATTTGTAGTTCTTATATAGCCCTGAGAAAGCTCCTTCTCATGTACAGTTCCGTCATTGCTGACATATCTAAGTATCGCTCCGTAGCCGCCGGGTCCGTCCGGATTACCCTTGGCTGCTCCGTCAGTAAAAATGCTGACTACGCTCAAATTATGATCACCTCATCTTTTCCACCAGCTCGTTGATCCTTCTTGCAAGCTTCATCTTGTCGGCATTTGCGCCCTGCTTCATCATTTCAACAAGCTCGGTAATATTATTAAGAGCTGCTTCAAGCTCTCTGTTGACATTTTCATTGCGAGCAGTTGTTGCTGTCTCCTTCTTGATAAATCTTGGAGGAGCAACATAATCCCACTGTCCCGCAGCAAGATCAAAAATCGATCCAGAATACGGACATTCTACAGTATTTCCGGTCTCTTCTTCAATAGCTTTTGAAAGCGATTCCATTGATTCATCATTACCATGAACAAGGAAAACATTTCCCGAAAGCTTGCCGAATTCACCTATCCATTTAAGCAGTCCGGCTCTGTCAGCATGTGAGCTCATATCCTGCATGGTCTCTATATGCGCCCTTACTGCAATTTCTTCACCAAAAAGCTTGATAAAATCAGTCTCTCCGTCCTGCAATACTCGTCCGAGTGTTCCCTCTGCCTGATAGCCTGCAAATACTATACTGCATTCAGGTCTCCACAGATTATGCTTGAGATGATGTCTGATTCGTCCGGCATTACACATGCCTGCTGCCGCAATGATGACCTTAGGTGTAGTATCATTTCTAATAGCCATCGAATCCTCTACAGTTTTTGAAAGTATCAGGTTTGGGAAGCTTATAGGGTTAATGCCTTTTAAAACGAGCTCTCTGGTTTCTTCATCGTAGCAGTCTGCAAGATTCTCAGTGAACACATTGGTAGCCTCAACCGCCATCGGGCTGTCAACATAAACCGGAAAATAATCATGTCCTTTAATTAAATTATTGTCCTTCAGCTCTCGTATCAGATACAGAAGCTCCTGAGTCCTTCCTACTGCAAATGCCGGAAAAACAATATTTCCGCGTCTGTCCAATGTTTCCTGAATAATTCGTCTCAGATCCTCTATGTGATTGATGGTCTTATCGTGATATCTGTTTCCGTAGGTGGACTCCATTATAACGTAGTCGGCATCATGAATATACTGAGGATCACGGATAAGCGGTTTATTAATATTACCTATATCTCCTGAGAAAACAAGTTTTTTCTCGATGCCATTTTCATTGATCCAAATTTCTACGGATGCTGATCCAAGCAGATGTCCGGCATCAATAAATCTTATTTTTACCGTATCGCTTAATTCAACAGTTTCTCCATACTCTACAGTTCTGAAATACTGAAGAGTTTTCTCAGCATCCTCTACAGTATATTCAGGCTCGACCGGCTCCTTACCCGCTCTTTTACCTTTACGGTTTGCCTGCTCAGCCTCCTGCTCCTGTATGTTGGCACTGTCAAGAAGCATAATAGCATTAAGATCTGCTGATGCCTTTGTCGCAAGTATGGTGCCTGTAAAGCCCTTTACCACAGCCTTCGGCAGCATTCCGGCATGATCTATATGTGCATGTGTAAGTAAAATATAATCTATTTCCGAATAGCTTACAGGCAGCTCTTCATTAACGTAAACATCACGTCCCTGCTGCATGCCGCAGTCAACGAGAAGCTTAAGATCCGCTGTCTCAATAAAATGCATTGATCCGGTAACCTCATGATCGGCACCTAAAAATTGAAGTTTCATAAAATACCTCCGACTTAGCTGCAGCGGTGCTTTCAGGCTATTGTGACCATTTTAAAATCAGCCTGATAACAAATTAATAAATAACTATGTATTTATTTTATATCAATACTTAACCGTTGTCACTTGTCAATATTAGACGTTATGTCTATTGAAATACAAATGAAATTATTTATGTTTCAAACAAGATATAATTCAAAATATTGACCTTGTTTATATTTATACAGCAAAAGCGGCCTTCCGGCGATGCCATATGCATTCACCAAAGCCGCTTTTTTTCGATTAGTTATAAAAATGTCTGCTGCTTAACACTCATGAACCAACTTGCCGCTCATATGTTCTATATCAAGTTCTAAAACCTGAGCCAAATGAGCTTCCTTTTTCATGATTTCATCTACTGAATCAGGTGTTGGATAATATTTTTCTGCCAATTTCCTTAATGCTGCAAGGTTATGCTCCTTGTCATTACTAAGATGAAGTCGTCCGAAAACTATAATGCTCTTTATATAGAGCGCCCAATCACCGTCTTTGAGATATCCTTCATCATATACACAAAAAGATACCTTATCATGTTTGCTGATTGCATCAATCTTATGACCTTCTCTCGCTCCGTGAAAATAAATTTTATTATTTTCTTCACAGTAATAATAGTTTATAGGCACAGTATACGGATACTCTCCATCTCCAAGGACAGCAAGGACACCTCGCTTACCTTCCTTTAGTACTTCTCTGCATACTTCCTCAGGAAGTTCCTGCTTACTTCGTCTCATTTTTCTGAACATTTTTTTACCTCGCTGTATAAAAGTTGACACTAATTAATAATAAGATTATCCAATGTATTTTTATTTTATCACCGCGCTGTCGGCTCCGGATATCATTATATTGCTCTTATAAAATGCACTTAAGGCATCTGCCATATAGCCGATGTCATAGCATCCGGCAGTTTCAAAGCTTGAATGCATCGCAAGCTGAGGAAGTCCGATATCAGCAGCATGCATACTGACTTCAATATTAGAAAGGTTACCGAGAGTTGAGCCTCCTGCAATGTCACTTCTGTTAGCGTATGACTGAACAGGAATACCGCTCCTATGGCAGATTTCTTTAATTATCGCTCTGCTGAAAGCATCTGTCGTGTACTTCTGACTTGCATTTTCCTTTATGACGATTCCCTTATTAAGGTATACAGCATTGTCAGAATCAGTTTTTTCCGGATGATTCGGATGAACTGCATGAGCATTGTCGCAGCTAAGCATATATGATGCTGCAGCAGCTCTTATAAAGCCTTCATCATCTCTTCCTAATCCCTTATTAATTCTCTTAAGTGTATCAGCAAGGAATGTGGACATGGCTCCCTGCTTGGTGTTTGAACCAACCTCTTCGTTATCAAAGCAGCAGCAAACATTTACAGTACTGTTATTTGATGTATTAGCAAGTGCAATAGCTGAAATAAATGCGCATTCAAGATCATCAAGTCTCGGTGATGATATAAACTGATGGCCCACACCCCAAATTACCGGATCCTGCCTGTTTACAAGGTTAAGATCCTTTCCGAGAATATCTTCCGGTTTTATAGCCAATGCAGATGCAATTATGTCTGCAAGTGTACCGCTTTTACAGCCCGATGCTGACATAAGCGGCAGCAGGTCGACCTGTTTATTGAACTTATAGCCGTTATTTGCATCCTTATTAAGATGAATAGCCATGCTCGGAATAATAAGCATATCCTCATCAATATATATAAGACGTGACTTTATGCCTCCGTTTTCTCTTACAAGCACCCTTCCGGCTATGCTTAAAGGTCTGTCAAACCAGGTATTTTCAATCATGCCGCCGTATCCCTCAACATTTAGTCTGAGATAATCTGCCGGGCCTTCTACCTCAGGCACATCCTTTAATTTAAATGTCGGGGAATCTCCATGCGATGCACATATCTGAAAATGCAGATCTTCAGCGGCATCCTTTCCGACGCTGAATGCAATAATGCTGGAGTTATTTCTTTTTGTATAGTATTTTCCACCCGGCACAAGACTCCATACCTCATTTTCAGGCAAATACTCAAATCCGCAGGAAGAATAATAGCGGCTAAGCGTTTCTGTGGTATGAAAAACACTTGGGCTTGCCTTAATAAAACTCAATAAAATCTCTGCATTTTTAACTGTCTTACTATAATCCATGACTTTATTATCAGTACTCATACTAAACCTCTGCTCTAAAGATTTTAAAATTAAAAACCTGTACAAAATGTATTTTAACGCAAATTACGCGCAAAAACACTATTTGTACAGGTATCATATATGATTTTTAATAAAAGATAATGCTTACTGCAAATACTATTCTTCGAAATAAAGCAGCTTATATTTATTCTGAAAGATATGCAGCCTTTACCTGCGGATCTGTCATAAGCTTCTTGGCATCGCCTTCAAGAACGATTTTTCCGGTCTCTAAGACATACGCTCTGTTTGCAACACTGAGAGCTTTATTTGCATTCTGCTCAACAAGAAGAACCGTAACACCGTCCTCATTGATTTTCTTTATAATGTCAAAGATCTCATTAACATAAATAGGTGAAAGACCCATTGACGGCTCATCCATAAGGATCATCTTAGGCTTCGACATGAGAGCTCGTCCCATTGCAAGCATCTGCTGCTCTCCTCCTGAAAGTGTACCTGCAGGCTGATTGAGACGTTCCTTAAGACGAGGGAATCTTGTGTAGATCACCTCAAGATCCTTGTTTAACTCTGCCTGGCTGTCCTTTCTGGTAAATGCTCCGAGCATAAGGTTCTGATAAACTGTCAGATCAGCAAAAACTCTTCTTCCCTCAGGAACATGCGCAAGTCCTCGTCCTACCAGCTTACAGCCGGGTGTCTGAGTAATGTTGTCACCGTTATATATAACCTCTCCGCTTCTTGCTTTTATAAGTCCTGTAATTGTCTGAAGAGTAGTTGTTTTACCTGCTCCGTTAGCTCCTATAAGAGTTACTATTTCTCCTTCACCTACAGTAAAGGAAATGTCCTTTATAGCGTGGATAACGCCGTAGAATACATTCAGATCTTTTACTTCAAGTATATTTCCCATTGCGTTCTCCTTTTAATCTCCGAGATATGCCTTAATAACCTCAGGGTTATTAAGAACAGTCCTGGTCTCGCCTTCGGCAAGCATCTGGCCAAAGTTAAGAACTGTAAGTCTATCGCAGATTCCGCTTACAAGCTTCATATCATGCTCGATAAGAAGAACTGTCATATCAAATCTGTCTCTTACAAAGCGTATGGTATCCATAAGCTCCTGAGTTTCCTGCGGATTCATGCCGGCTGCCGGTTCATCCAGAAGAAGAAGCTTTGGATCTGTGGCAAGAGCACGTGCGATCTCGAGCTTTCTCTGTTTTCCGTAAGGAAGCTGGCTTGCCTTAAACTCTGCAAACTCATCAAGCTCAAAAACCTTTAAGAGCTCATGTGCCTTCTCGGTCATTTCTTTTTCCACACGTCTGTACCTGCCAAGATGAGTAACACCTTCAAACAAGCTGTATTCGTGATGCTGATGAAGGCCTACCTTAACATTGTCAATAACGCTGAGATTGCTGAACAATCTTATATTCTGGAAGGTGCGGGCAATTCCGGATCTGTTGATCTCTATAGTTTTTTTACCTGTTAATACATCGCCGTCAAGAATGATCCTTCCTGTATCCGGCTTATAAACACCTGTAAGCAAATTGAATACTGTAGTCTTTCCTGCACCGTTAGGGCCGATAAGACCATAAAGCTCATTCTTCTTTATCTTAATGCTGAAATTATTAACAGCTTTAAGTCCTCCGAACGAAATACTTATGCCCCCTACGTCAAGGAGAACTTTTTCATTTGTATCAGCCATGGTTATGCCTCCCCTCCGTCTGCATTTTTCTTATCCTTTTTGAAATACTTCTCTGCCATGACCTTTCTATATTCAACTACCTTAGGAGCCGAGTTAATGATCATCATAACGATAAGTACAATTGCATAGATAAGCATTCTGTAATCGCTTAAGAATCTAAGCTTTTCAGGAAGTATGGTCAATACTACTGCAGCGATAAGCGAACCTCTGATGTTGCCGATGCCTCCCAAAACTACAAATACAAGGATCATTATTGACTGGTTATATCCAAAGTTCTTGGATGTAGCCTGAAGGTTTGCAAGATTATGGCTGTAAAGAACGCCTGCCACTCCTGCAAGAGCTGCAGAAATAACAAAAGCCGTAAGCTTATATTTTGAAACAGACAGACCTACAGACTCTGCAGCAATACGGTTATCACGAATAGACATGATAGCACGACCCTGTCTGGAATTTATCAGGTTAATTACTATAAATAATGTTATAAGAAGCAATATTATGCCGAATGTAAAGGTCGAGTTTCTCGGAAGGCTTCCGATTCCCTGAGCGCCCTTAATTATAACCTCACCGCCGTCTTCAAGTCCGAGACTCTTGACATCCTTGAGCGATACATGAAGTCCGTTTGAATCAACTCCGAGATAAACTGCATTAATAACATTTTTAATAATCTCTCCGAATGCGAGTGTTACTATTGCAAGATAGTCGCCTCTCAAACGAAGGACAGGAATTCCGATGAGGAATCCGAATATCGCTGCAAACACAGCACCTATTATAACTGCAACAATAAGCTCAACCATGCTTGGAAGGTTCGCTCCGAGAGTACGTGCAAATACAGCAGAAACAAATGCTCCTACACACATGAATCCTGCATGACCAAGGCTAAGCTCACCGGAGATACCTACAACAAGGTTAAGTGATACTGCAAGTATCATATAGTAGCAAAGCGGAACCAGCAGTCCCTTCATAAGAGAGCTGAGCATGCCTCCCTTAAGCATAGCCTCCATAACTGCATAGAAAGCTAAAACAAGCCCAAAGGTTACAAGATTTGACCTGAAGGTTTTTGATTTTGTATTCATTTTTTACCTCCAATCAAACTTTTTCCTGAACCTTCTTACCCATAAGTCCTGTAGGCTTTACAAGAAGAATGATTATAAGAAGAGCAAAAACTATAGCATCTGAAAGCTGAGAGCTAATGTACGCCTTTGAAAGGTTCTCTACAACTCCCATTACCATGCCTCCAATCATAGCTCCCGGTATTGATCCGATTCCTCCGAATACGGCTGCTGTAAATGCCTTAATACCAGGCATAGCACCTGTCTGTGAAGAAAGCACCGGATATGTAGAGCAAAGAAGCACACCTGCTACACCTGCAAGAGCAGAACCTATAGCGAAGGTAAGTGCAATAGTCTTATTAACATCAATTCCCATAAGAGTAGCCGCTCCGGTATCCTCAGATACAGCAAGCATAGCCTGTCCAGCCTTAGTCTTATTTATGAATAATGTTAAAAGCACGATAACGATTATTGATGCAGCTATTGAAACAATAGTTACTCCGGAGATTATGACCTCTCCGTTCATAATTGTTACCGAAGGAATATTTACAAGTGATGTAAATGTCTTGGAATCAGCACCGAATAAAAGCAGTGCCGAGTTCTGAAGAAAATAGCTGACACCGATAGCTGTAATAAGAACGCTCAGTGATGATGCCCCTCTGAGCGGCTTATATGCTATCCTTTCGATAAGGACGCCAAGAATAGTACATCCTGCGACAGACGCAAGAATAGCGACGACCGGAGGAAGTCCCATATTCGTAAATACTATGAAAGCTATGTATGCTCCCACCATGATGATATCACCATGCGCAAAATTAAGCATCTTTGCGATTCCGTATACCATTGTGTAGCCAAGCGCAATGATCGCATATACTGATCCTAAGCTTATGCCGCTTATGAGATAGCTCAGAAAACTTGACATAGTTCGCTCCTTACCTTTTTCTAAATTTATATGACTTATTATGTGAAATGCCCTCATCCACACTGTCATATATACATTAAGGCTGCATTGTATTTCAAATGCAGCCCCCAATCCGCTATTTCTAACGGTTTTGATCAACTAATTCAATAATATTTATCAGTCAGCAAGTACGTATGCTCCGTCCTTGATAACAACAGCCTTAGGTGCCTTATCAGGCTCGCCGTTTTCATCAAACTTGATTGACTCACCTGTAAGTCCGTCAAACTCGATCTCACCCATTGCAGGCTCCATAGCATCGCAGATATCGCTGACGCTCATATCAGGAGTGATGTTTGCCTTCTCTGCTGCATACTTGATAGCATATACGCAGTCATATGCATCTGCAGCGAACTGAATAGGTGTCTCGCCAAACTTATCCTTGTATGTATTTACAAAGTTAACTGTAAGCTCATCCTCTGCATCTGCTGAGAAAGGAGTAAGAAGCATCAGTCCCTCTGCAAGTGACTTATCAAAGTTATCAAGGTTAAGGATACCGTCCATACCGTCACATCCGAAGAAGATCGGTGAATAGTTAAGTTCCTTTGACTGCTGGAGTACTAATGCAGCCTCTGTGTAATAGAATGGAAGGAATACAAGCTCTGCTCCGGCATCCTTCATCTTCTGAATCTGTGTCTTGAAATCTGTCTTTGAATCAGCTGTAAATGCCTCTGCTGCTACGATCTCAATTCCATAGTTTGAAGCTTCTGCATCAAATGACTCATAGATACCCTGTGAATAAGGATCTGAGCTATCATAGATAACACCAACCTTAGTAGCAAGCTCGTGCTCACCGATGTACTGTGCTGACTTTGCACCCTGTGCAGGATCTGAGAAGCACATACGGAAAACGTTAGGGTTAACTGTGATATCAGCTGTTGTTCCTGAAGGTGTGATCTGGAACATGTTATCATCAGCTGTTTCCTGAACTACTGAGAGGCAAGGACCTGATGTAACAGTACCAACCATCATCTGAAGACCTTCATCCTTAAGTGTATTGTAAGCATTAAGAGCCTTCTCTGCATCATGCTCATCATCCTCAAATACCCACTTGATCTGATGTCCGTTAATACCACCGGCTGCATTGATCTCATCGACTGCGATCTGTCCGCCATTCTTAACTGCGATACCGTAAATAGCAGCACCGCCTGTTAAAGGACCTGATCCGCCGATGACGAACTCACCGTCAGCTGATGCTTCTGATGCCTCTGATTCCTCAGCAGCCTCTGTCTGCTCTGAAGACTCCTTAGCAGCTTCTGTAGATGTACCTGATGAGCTGCCGCATGCTGCAAGTGATGCAGTCATAGCAGCTGCAAGTGCAATACTTAAAAACTTTTTCATATGCTTCCTCCCTTTGAAAGCTCTATGCTTTCCTTTAATAATGCTTAAACAAAAATCGCTTTTACCCCTGCGATTGTGTTAGATTATATGTAGCTAAATTGTTTTATGCAAGCCATACAATAAGAAAAAGCGAATATTGTTCAAAATATTCGCTTTCAATAACCGATAGTTATAGCTGTGTATTACCCATATGCATAAGTTATGCTTTTCCTATCAATTTTATCTTATTTTCATTTCCGTTCATAAGACGGACTATATTAGCTTTATGTCTGTAAATAGCTGTTGCAGACATAATTCCTGAAATTATCAATATCTCAGGCGCATGAGCAGGATCAAAGGTCTGAGGATATATACTCCATCCCGGTGTTCTTCCGCTTACAACTGTAATTATATTAAATATGAAATAAAATATCGTCGCAAGCATTGAGCCGACAGAAACATATCCTGTAATTATTGCTGTACCGAATATAGTTACAAAATCTATAACAAATATTATCGGATCGGTAGTCAGTATTACTCCGCCGGATGTAGCTATACCTTTTCCTCCGTTAAAACCCAGCCATGGTGAGAAATCATGCCCAAGGACTGCGCCCAAGCCGGTATAAAGCGTTATAAGATATCTCATTCCTGATATTGAGCCAAACAATGCTGACATTACAATTATAGGAACTATAGATTTAAGCATATCGCAAACCATCGTTATAGCACCGTATTTTTTACCCATACTGCGCAGAACATTGGTACTGCCGACATTGCCGCTTCCGGTGTGCTTAAGATCTATGCCCTTGGATCTGGCAAGCAGATATCCCGTAGGAATACTGCCGCACACAAATCCAACCAAAAGACAGATAATACGAATACCCATCTGAAATTATTCTCCTTAGTATTAAAGCAGCTTACTGCTCAGATTTTTTACGTTCTCTTATAATAAAGTGAACCGGTGTTCCCACAAATCCAAAAGCTTCTCTGAATCTGTTCTCTATATATCTGAGATATGAGAAATGGAAAAGTTCCTTATAATTAACAAATATAACAAAGGTAGGCGGATTTACACTCACCTGTGTTGCATAGAACAGCTTAAGTCTCTTGCCCTTATCCTGCGGCGGCTCATGCATAGCCGTAGCCTCTGTAAGGATCTCATTAAGAACACCGCTCTGTATACGAAGAGTCTGGCTCTGTCTTACCTTATCTATCTCATCATAGAGCTTAATAAGTCTCTGTCCGGTCTTTGCTGAAACAAACATTATGTCAGCATAGGACATAAATGCAAACTTCTGTTTGATTTCTTCCGTAAACTTATATATAGTCTTGTCGTCTTTTTCCTCGACGGCATCCCATTTATTTACAAGAATGATAGCGCCCTTTCCTCTTTCATGAGCTATTCCGGCTATCTTTGTATCCTGCTCCGACACACCCTCTGATGCATCGATGACAATAACAGCAATGTTGCATCGATCTACTGCGGCAACTGTTCTTATGATTGAATATCTCTCGATATCATCCTTTATCTTTGATTTTCTTCTGAGTCCGGCGGTATCGATAAATACATACTCCTCGCCGTTGTGTATGACCTTTGTATCGATAGCATCTCTTGTTGTACCCGCAACATCAGATACAATAAGTCTGTTCTCTCCCAAAAGCTTATTAATTATAGATGACTTGCCGACATTAGGTCTTCCGATAACAGCAATTCTAGGCCTGTCATCCTCTTCCTCTTCAAGTTCTCCTGAAGGGAAATTCTTTACAACCTCGTCAAGAAGCTCTCCTATGCCAAGTCTTCCTGCAGAAGAAACAGGTATCGGATCTCCCATACCAAGATTGTAGAATTCATAAACATCATTTACCTGCTTTTTGAAGCTGTCGACCTTATTGACACAAAGAACAACCGGTTTCTTACTGCGTCTTAACATATCGGCAACAGTGTAATCTGCATCGGTAAGACCTGTCCTTACGTCAACCATGAAAATGATTACTTCTGCAGTTTCAACCGCGATCTGAGCCTGTTCTCTCATCTGCTTAATAATAACATCATCTGACTCAGGCTCAATTCCTCCGGTATCTATTAGAGTGAATTTATAATTCTGCCAATCACAGTCAGCATATATTCTGTCTCTCGTAACTCCGGGTCTGTCTTCTATAATACTTATATTCTCTCCGCAAAGAGCATTAAAAAGCGTTGATTTGCCGACGTTAGGACGTCCGACTACCGCTACTATAGGCTTTTTCATCTATCTCTCTCCTATTCATTTAATCCCACTATAACTAGTATATTCTATCATAAAAGAGCCTTTTTACAACTGCATATAAATCAATACATAGTAAAAACAAAAGGAAAGATTGAAACTGCATGCCCCTGATGATAAACTATCATAAGCATTATAAATTTATCTGAAAGGAATATGAAATGGCTGAAGACTTTACAATTGAAGCTGTCCCTGTCGCCCCACTGAAGTTGGCTGCGCATGTAAGTGCTGAAAAGTTAGCTCAGGAGGTTGACGCCGCACTTGTTGAGTATAGAAAACACGATTTTGAACAGCTCAAAGAAAAATATACCGATTTTACACTGCTCCGTGACTTTGCTCCGGACAGCTTTCTTTTAGACCTCTCCTGTCCTCGTTTCGGAACAGGCGAAGGAAAAGGTGTTATTAACGAATCCTGCAGAGGTGTTGATGAGTTTATTCTTTGTGATATCACAAACTACTCCAACACTTACACTGTAAGCGGATTTACCAATCACATGTCTCCTGATGATAACTATCAGGATCTTAAGAGAATTATCGGTGCCAGTGTTGCAAAGGCTCACAGAGTAAATGTCATTATGCCTTTCCTTTATGAGTCACGTCAGCATAAGCGTCAGAAGAGAGAGTCTCTTGACTGTGCTATGGCACTTGAGGAGCTTGTAAACATGGGCGTTAAGAACATCATCACATTTGATGCTCATGACCCAAGAGTTCAGAACGCCATCCCATTAAACGGCTTTGACTCATTCATGCCTACATATTCCTTTGTTAAATGTATACTTAAAAAGTTCCCTGACTTAAAGATCACCAAGGATACTCTTATGGTCATTTCTCCTGATGAGGGTGCTATGGGAAGAGCTGTATTCCTTGCCAACAACCTTGGCGTTGACATGGGTATGTTCTATAAGAGACGTGACTACTCTAAGGTAGTAGGCGGACGTAATCCTATCGTAGCACACGAATTCCTCGGAAGCTCTGTTGAAGGCAAGACTGTTATCATTGTCGATGACATGATCTCTTCCGGTGAATCCATGCTCGATACGGCAAGAGAGTTAAAGGAACGCAAAGCAAAGAATGTTATCGTATGCTGTACATTCGGACTCTTCACCAACGGCTTTGCAAAGTTTGACGAAGCATATTCCAATGAATATATTGATCTTATCGTAACTGCAAACTTAAACTACAAGCCTGCAGAGATATATGAGAAGCCTTGGTACATGGAAGCTAACTTAAGCCGTTATCTTGCAGCTATCATCAACTCATTCAACTATGATATGTCTACGAGAAGCTTCGGCAACTCTGACAAGATCCAGCAGGTATTAAACGCACACAATGCCAAGTTTATGTAATCATCTTCCGTGATGAAGCCACATTAACTTAGCTAATAGTTATATACACCGCCAATTATACTTTTAGAAGCAGATCCCTGAGCAGGAAACACCCAAGCTCAGGGATCTTAATATTTATACAAAGTTGTACATATTGCATATAACTATTTAATTATTAACTGTCAGAAGATTCCTCTTTCTTTCGAGCATCTCACCGGTCCTGTCAAGATATGAGGCAATATCCTTAACATTCTCACATCTTTCTACACTTTTATCCGGATTGACTCTTTTAGTACTTGAACCGGCACCGCAGGAAATAACAGAGTGTTTTTCCTCCATCATGAGTATGTTATACAGATTTTCCTTTCCAGGCTTCGCATAACCAATATTTTCAAGATTGCCTGCCATGTTCTTCTGCCTGTAAATGTAATAAGGATTGAGCCCGTTCTTATCAGCATACTCTGCGCCAAGCTCTGTCATTCTAAGGACTTCCTCCGCGCCTTTCTTATCAAGGCCTTCTCTGTCCATTCCGCCCCAGGCATTTCCTTCGGTATTAAGTCTGGATGCTCTCTTGACAGCAAGTGTATGAACGGTCAGGTTGTCAGGATCCAGTTTTGCTATTTCTGACAGCGTATACTTGAAATCATCAAGATTCTCTCCCGGAAGTCCGGCAATTACATCCATGTTAATGTTATCAAAGCCAAGCTCTCTCGCAAGCTTAAAGGTTTCCTTAATTTGCTCAACAGTATGCTTTCTTCCGATCAAATCAAGCGTCTTTTGACACATGGTCTGCGGATTAATGCTTATACGCGTAACATTGTGTCTTCTTAATACCTCAAGCTTTTCTCTTGTGATAGTATCCGGACGGCCTGCTTCAAATGTAAATTCAGCAAGCTTGCTTATATCCACATACTTTTCTATAGTCTGCATCAGCTTTTCTATAAGCTCTGCAGAAAGCACTGAAGGTGTTCCTCCTCCGATATAAATAGTCTGAAGCTCCTTGCCGCAGAGTATATTGCCTTTGTGGTGCATTTTGGAAGCATTTACATCTTCTGACTGACTTGTTTTTGAAGCATTTAAATCCTGTGCTCCTAAAAGCTCACATGCTGCAGGATTTGAGTTCATCTTAACAATATCCGCAAGCTCTTCTCCTAACTTTTCTATATACTCTTCTGCTCTGTTTTTCCAAAGATGATACGGATAAGCCGTAAAACTGCAGTATACGCATCTGGTTGGGCAAAACGGAATACCTATATAAATGCTGTAGCCGTTTTTATAATCTATCTGCGACAACACATTTTTTTCTCTTCCATATATATCTAACAGCAGATCAAGCTTCTCATCAGTAATGAGAAAATCCTTTTTAAGCAGTCCTCTAAGCATTCTTAACGAGGAATATTTATCCTTTAGAGCTCCGCAAACCTCCGCAGTAGAATTATATTTATTTTTTTCTTCCGTATTTGGCTCAGCATTCGTATAATCCGAATCAGCTGCAGAAACCATCTTATCTGCATCAATAAAATCGGCCTCGTACTTTTCAGCTATCCTTACAGGTCTTATACCGGTAAGCGTACCCCATGGAAGCTCTCGTCCTGTATAATCAACAAGATATTCATACACAGCCTTTTTTACCGCAGATTTGTCATGGAATCTGTCTTCGCTGCGTTCTATGTTACGGCAGATCTCATCTATATCAAAGAATAAATCCGTATCGCATTCTGTGTATGCTATCTGCACTCCCGGATAAAAGGAATTTATCAGAGGTCTGATATCCGGTTCATAGGTATTAAATTCATTATTTTTAATGTATATCATTATTCCATGTAAGACAAAATGTCATATATTCTGATTTCGCCGAATAAACATTATGAATGCTTATCCGGCGAAATTCGTTTAACCGCTGTCAGCCCGCGGTTCTGCTTATATCAATGATATCCGGAATGCTGCGAAGCTTATCAATTATCTTAGTCAGCTCATTCTTTCCGTGGATATCGAATGTCAAGGTTGTGGTACAAGTACCATTCTTGGCATTTTTCAGATTAATACTCGTAATATCAATATTAAGATCCGTGAAAATACGCGAGATATCAGCAAGCATTCCTATACGGTTGTTGCAGAAAATCTTTATCTCCGCTGAATATGTATCATCTGTTCCGTCTTCAACATCCCACTCAGCTTCGATAAGTCTGGTTCGTTCAGACTGCGGCAGGTTGATCATGTTAATACAGTCAGTCCTGTGAACAGTTATGCCTCTTCCTCTTGTAACAAAGCCTACTATCTCATCACCCGGTACAGGATTACAGCAGTGCGCACATCTTGCCGAAAGATCATTTACACCTTTGACAAGGATTCCGCCTCTGAGCGCTTTCTTTACAGTAGGGTTGGATATCTCCGGATTTCCTTCAGCATTGTGAGCCGCAAGTATCTGTTCATCAGTAATACGCTCCTGCTCGTGCTTCTTCTTAGCCTCAAGAAGCTTACCGATAATCTGGCCTTCCTTTAATCCGCCGTGACCTACAGATGCTAATACAGCATCCCAGTCATGCATGGCATAGCGCCTTAAAACAGCTTCAACAAACTCAGGCTTAGTCAGATCTCCGTAGCTGAAGCCCTTAGACTTACAGTATTTATCAAGAATATCACGGCCTCTGAGGATATTATCCTCTTTATTGGTAGTCTTAAACCATGCATTTATCTTAGACTTGGCCTGCGTACTTCTGACGAGATTGAGCCAGTCCATGCTTGGCCCCTTAGAGTTCTGAGAAGTAATTATCTCAACTCGATCTCCGTTTTTGAGCTTATAGTCTATAGGAACTATACGTTCATTTACACGCGCTCCGACCATCTTATTGCCGACAGCCGAATGAATGCTATACGCAAAATCAATAGGTGTGGAGCCTGACGGCAGGCTCTTAACATCACCGCTCGGAGTAAAGCAGTAAACATTATCATTAAAAAGATCGAAGTCTGATTTGACCATGTTCAAAAAGTCCTTGTTGTCATCGGCATCCTTCTGCCATTCAAGAACTTCTCTGAGCCAGCTCATCTTTTCATCATTTTCAGAATCAGCCTTTACCTGTGATCCGCCTGACTCTTTATATTTCCAATGTGCCGCAATACCGTATTCAGCAACCTTATGCATTTCAAAGGTCCTGATCTGTATTTCGAACGGAGTACCGTCTCTGCCTATAAGAGTTGTATGCAGTGACTGATACATATTTGGCTTCGGCATTGCGATATAATCCTTAAATCGACCCGGTATAGGCTTATACATTTCATGTATAACGCCGAGCGCAGCATAGCAGTCTTTCACACTTTCAACCAGAATTCTCACTGCAAACAGATCATATATCTGATCTACAGTCTTATTCTGATTGATCATTTTCTTATAGATGCTGAAAAAGTGCTTAACACGGCCTGTCATAACTGCATGTATGCCGGCCTCTTCAAGATTTTTTGAAACCTCTTCCTCTATATCGGATATGAAAGCTTCTCTTTCCTCTCTCTTTAAGGCAATCTTTTCAACCAAATCATAATAAACATCCGGTTTAAGATATTTGAGTGAAATATCATCAAGCTCTATCTTAAGCTTCATGATACCGAGTCTTTCAGCCAATGGAGAATATATCTCCATTGTCTCTGTTGCCTTTTCTATCTGCTTCGCCTTGCTCTGATACTGAAGAGTACGAAGATTATGCAATCTGTCCGCAAGCTTAATAAGCACTACTCTGATGTCTTTTGCCATAGCAACAAACATCTTGCGGAGATTCTCTGCCTGTATTTCAATCTTATCAACATCAAGAGAAAGCTGAGTCAGCTTTGTAACGCCGTCCACAAGCAAAGCAACATGATCACCGAACATTTCTCTTATCTCATCAAGAGTCATATCGGTATCTTCTACCACATCATGAAGCAGAGCCGCACATATAGCTTCCTTATCCATTTCAATTTCAGCGATAATTATGGCTGTATTGAGCGGATGAATAATATACGGTTCTCCGGATTTTCTTTTCTGATCCTTATGCTGCCTGCAGGCTACCTCATAAGCCTTCTTAATGAGCTCTGTGTCGCCTTCAGGCTTATAGGATCTGTATATCCTTATAAGCTCGTTATATAATTCCTCAGGAGTCGCATCGGCTCTCGGTGCATCCAGTTTTCTTGGTTCACTTATATAATCTACAACACTTTTAGGTTCCGGCTTTGCTTCAATAACCGGTACATAATTAAGATTTTTTTCAGTTACTGTTTCAGACATCTATGTAAATGTTCCTTTATTTCTGTACCTTATATGAACTCTTAAGACCGACAATTCTGTTAAATACAGGTTTGCTCTCCTCAGAGTCTCTGCAATCTACATTAAAATAGCCGTTTCTGACAAACTGGAAACTGTCAAAGGCCTTTGCATCCTTCAATGCAGGCTCTAACTTACAATTCTCAAGTATTGTAAGAGAATTAGGGTTAAGATTCAGGTTTCCGTCTGCATCAAGCTTACCCTTTTCTTCATCAACAAGATTTTCGTAAAGTCTGACGGTAGCATCAAAGCAATCATCAGCATTTACCCAATGAATGGTACTCTTGACCTTTCTGGTTTCAGATCCGGACTTCTGCTCAGGATCATATGTAACATGAACAGCAGTCACATTGCCATCTGCATCCTTATCGCAGCCGACACACTTTACAAAATAAGCACCCATAAGTCTGACTTCATTGCCAGGGAAAAGTCGGAAATACTTATGAGCCGGAACTTCCATGAAATCCTCCTGCTCAATGTAGAGATTCTTTCCGAATTTAACCTTTCTTGAACCCATCTCTGGAACCTCGAGGTTATTTGGCATATCTACATATTCTCCGTCGCCCTCATAGTTATCAATGATAAGCTTAAGCGGATGAAGAACTGCAAGCATTCTCGGCTTCTTAAGCTTAAGATCATCTCTTATGCAGTACTCAAGCATGTCTAACTCACAGCTTGAATCAGCCTTTGAAATGCCGGCAAGCTCAACAAACTTTCTGATAGCCTCCGGTGTATATCCACGTCTTCTTAATGCTGCAATGGTTACAAGTCTTGGATCATCCCATCCGTCAACTATCTTATCTTCAACGAGCTTTTTAATGTATCTCTTACCTGTAACGACATTTGTAAGATACATCTTTGCAAACTCGATCTGTCTTGGCTTTTCCTCAAACTCACACTCTCTTACTACCCAGTCATAAAGAGGTCTGTGGTCTTCAAACTCGAGCGTGCATATGCTGTGAGTAATACCCTCAACTGCATCCTCTATAGGATGAGCATAATCATACATAGGATAGATGCACCACTTATCACCTGTATTGTGATGCTCCATACGTGCTATTCTGTAGATGACAGGGTCTCTCATGTTAATGTTTCCGGCTGCCATATCTATCTTCGCACGAAGAACCTTCTCTCCATCCTCAAACTTTCCGTTTTTCATATCCTCGAAAAGCGCAAGGTTATCTTCAATGCTTCTGTTTCTTGAAGGATCTTCTTTACCCGGAGTTGTAAAATCTCCTCTGTATGCTCTTATTTCATCTGCTGTGAGATCTGAAACATAGGCCTTTCCTTTCTTAATAAGAAATACAGCCTTTTCATACATAACGTCGAAATAATTGGATGCGAAAAAAACCTTGCCGCCAAAATCGGCACCAAGCCACTCAACGTCCTTTCTTATTGACTCAACAAATTCAGTCTTCTCTTTTGTAGGGTTTGTGTCATCGAAACGAAGATGAAACTTACCATTATACTCCTGTGCCAGACCATAGTTAAGAATTATTGACTTCGCATGTCCTATATGAAGGTAACCGTTCGGCTCCGGCGGAAATCTTGTGCATACATGATCATATACACCTTCAGAAAGATCCTTATCTATCTCTCTTTCTATAAAGTTTTTTGAAACTGTTTCTTCTGCGTTTGTTTTTACGTTTTCTTCAGCCATAACAAAACCCCGTGTAATTATATATAATATAAACCATATAGAAAATGGCTTAAAATAAAGCTTATACAGCCTTTATGCAGCTAAGGATATAAAAGCTGCATTTTTTAAGTGCATTATAATATATTATAATTTTTTCACAGTTTAGTCAATAAATGCTCAGTGAATGCTGCATTTTTACTATAGAATTTAAAAACAGCCGAAACCCCGTAAATAACAGGATTTCGACTGTAATTATCAGCTAATATATTTTATATATCTAACAGCTTATTTTGAAGAAATGATAAATCCTTAAATTACAGACCCATCTGCTTTGCAACTTCTTCTGCAAAGTTCTCTTCCTTCTTCTCAAGACCTTCACCGGTCTCGAATCTTACAAAGCCCTTGATGTTGATGTTTGCATTGTTTGCCTTTGCAACTGAATCAACATAAGCCTTAACGCTCTGCTTTCCATCCTCAGCCTTTACATAGATCTGGTCAAGAAGGCAGATTTCCTTAAGTTCCTTCTTGATACGTCCCTGTACCATTCCCTCGATAACCTTTGCAGGCTTTGAAGCCTCCTTAGGATCATTCTGGATCTGAGCCATAAGAATTTCTTTCTCTCTTGCGATGTAATCAGCATCTACTTCATTGTCTGAAACATAGACAGGCTTAAGAGCTGCGATCTGCATGCAGACATTCTTAGCCATTTCCTTGATTGCATCATTCTCAACATCTGTCTCAACATCAAGAAGAACGCCAATCTTTCCGCCTGCGTGGATGTAAGACTCTACGAAACCGTTCTCTTCCTTAACGATCTCATATCTTCTGATCTTCATATTCTCACCAATGATAGAAATCATTGAGCTGAGCTTCTCTGCAACTGTAAGAGACTCATCAAGAGCCCACTTCTCGTTGAAGAACTCGTCAATATCAGCTGCTGCTGAGTTGAGAGCCTGATCTGCGATCTCTGAAACGTATGTAAGGAACTTCTCATTCTTTGCAACGAAGTCTGTCTCAGCGTTTACTTCAAGAACGATACCCTTCTTTCCGCATGGTGTGATCTTTGTTGTAACAACGCCTTCTGCTGCGATTCTTCCTGCCTTCTTCTGTGCTCCGGCAAGTCCCTTCTCACGAAGGAAATCAACAGCCTTATCCATATCGCCGTCTGATGCTGAAAGAGCCTTCTTGCAGTCCATCATTCCGGCACCGGTCATCTCTCTGAGTTCCTTTACCTGTGCAGCTGTAATAGCCATGGTTATTCCTCCTGTATTAGATAGTCGTAAAAAGAATTACTCTGCGTCTGCAGCAACTTCCTCGATGCTCTTCTCGCCTTCTGTCTCAACAGCTTCCTGCTCCTCAACATAGGCCTCATCGCCCTGCTTTGCCTCGATAACAGCATCAGCCATCTTAGAAACGATAAGCTTTACAGCACGGATAGCGTCGTCGTTACCAGGGATAACATAGTCAAGATCCTCTGGATCGCAGTTTGTATCACACATACCGATAAGAGTGATTCCGAGTGAATGTGCCTCCTGAATGCAGATCTTCTCCTTCTTAGGGTCAACAACGAAGATAACTGATGGAAGCTCCTTCATCTCAACGATACCGCCAAGGTTCTTCTCAAGCTTCTCCTGCTCCTTCTTAATGTTGATAACTTCCTTCTTAGGAAGAACATCAAATGTTCCGTCCTCTGCCATCTTTCTGATAGCCTTAAGTCTCTCAACTCTTGATCTGATAGTCTTGAAGTTTGTAAGCATTCCGCCGAGCCATCTCTCATTTACAAAGAACTCTCCGCAACGAAGTGCTTCAGCAGCTACAGCATCCTGAGCCTGCTTCTTTGTTCCTACGAAAAGAACAGTGCCGCCCTCTGCAACGATCTTGTTGAGTGCGTCATAAGCATCTCCTACCATTCCTACTGTCTTCTGAAGATCGATGATGTGGATACCGTTTCTCTCGGTGTAGATGTTTGGAGCCATCTTAGGGTTCCATCTTCTTGTCTGATGACCGAAATGTACTCCGGCCTCTAAAAGCTGCTTCATAGAAATAACGCTCATTTTTGTCCTCCTTGGTTTTAAGCGTCTGCCGCGTCATGGCATGAGACCTGTTTCAGGCACCCTCATGTCCTCCGGACCAGCGGCATGTTTACTGGTTACAACTGTGATAAATAACAATGTTTTAATGAAATTATTTATTCACAGCAAAAAACACATGTTTTTGCACATGCCTAACAATATTAGCATATCCTTTTCATGTATTCAAGCAATTTTTCTAGTTTTTTACAGTTCTCTAACTTGTAAATTTAAATTCCACTTCTTTAATGTATGGTGGAATTTAGTCTTACATAAATGGAACTTAGTATTACAAACCATATCTTAGTGCTGAATGATCTTTGCCTTGCATGTCTTTAA